>Ga0102831_1000512_pt1 | contig 17437 bp, 30 predicted proteins | sample ColrivemetaGS747_FD_84508 | JGI IMG/M metagenome (GOLD analysis project Ga0102831, IMG submission 84508) | Estuarine microbial communities from the Columbia River estuary - Freshwater metaG S.747 | ecosystem: Environmental > Aquatic > Marine > Intertidal zone > Estuary | place: USA: Columbia...
GCCACCTTGGAAATCTTATTTTGAATATACAGAACCAAAAGTTAGATCCTACAAAACCGGAGTTAATTACCGATGCAGAAAAATCATTTAAAGCCATAGATTGGAAGATGGAGCAGCACGTAGTTGAATCTTTATTGAACGATTTATATAAAATCACCAGTACTAACAGCAATAGTTTTAAATACGGCGACAAAAACGGTCTCAATGCAAACGGAAAGAAACTTCTGGCAAAAAGCATTTTCATGGGCAAAAATTCTCCTCAAGTGCTTTGGGCATCTTGGAAAAAGAGTCCCCAGAAATTCACTGCAAAAAAAGACCCACTCATTGTAATATTGAATGAACTCCAATCGGAAATAACCAATGCCAGGAATGTTTGGTCAAGCACCGGACTTGAGCTGAGTAAATTGATGCCTAGATATATTGGATTGCGCGAGAAACTACTACAATCTCAATTTATTCCTGATGCCAATAGTACGTTGCGTTTAACCTATGGCTACATACGTTCATATTCTCCAAATGATGGTGAAATACACTCTCCATACACTTCTCTTGAAGGTATATTCGAAAAGGCAAACACTTCTGCAGACTATAGATTGCCTCAAATGGTTGCTGATAAATTGAGAAAAGAAAACATCCCTCAAATATTAAAAGACCCAAAAACCGGTAAGGTGGTAGTTGGAATTCTCTACAATATGGATACTACCGGAGGTAATTCTGGAAGTCCGGTTTTGAATGACAAAGGAGAGTTAATTGGTATAAATTTTGACCGTAGTTTTACTGCGACCATTAATGATTTCGCTTGGAATGAAAAATACAGCAGAAGCATAGGTTGCGACATTAGATATGTAATCTATGTTTTAAAATACGTTTCTGAAGCAGATCACCTATTAAAAGAACTGAATATTTCATTGTGAGAATAGTCACCAACAGAAGTTGGTAAACTACCGAACTTTGTACTATGGGAATTTTATCATCATTGTTTGGCAAAAAGAAATCTGTAGATTTCGCCGAGCTTATAAGTCAAGGTGCTCAAATTATTGACGTTCGGACACCTTCAGAATACAGTAATGGACATTTAAAATCCTCTAAGAACATACCCTTAGACCGTTTAGCCGCCAGTGTATCAAAGATCAACAAGAATAAACCTGTAATCACTTGTTGCGCTTCCGGAATGAGAAGCTCATCGGCAAGAGGTATTCTTTTAAAGGCTGGATTCACTGAAGTGTATAATGGCGGTCCTTGGACAAGTTTAAGATCTTACGCTAAATAAATCATCAAGTCAATGAGCTCTTTTCAGAAATTAATACAGTCCGAAAAGCCAGTTTTAATTGACTTTTCTGCTGAATGGTGTGGTCCATGTAAAGTGATGGCGCCCATTTTAGAACAGGTAAAAAAAGAGATTGGCGACAAAGCTACCGTAGTTAAAATTGACGTTGACAAAAATAGAAGTGTTGCTCAATCTCTCAATATTACTGGAGTACCAACACTTATAATTTACAAACGCGGAAAGCAACTTTGGCGCCAATCTGGAGTTCAAGACAAGAACCGTTTGGTGGGACTTTTGAATCAGTTTTTATAAGGGTAGCGGGTTCAGAGAACCGGGTACCGGTTCTCAGGTATCGGGAGCCGGGAGCCAGAAGCCAGAAGCCGGAAGCCGGGAGCCGGGTACCGGGTACTTAAATCCTAATACCCAAACTGATATTTATGCTTCTTCCCGAAGCAGTTACGCCCGATGCAAAATATCTGTATCTCAAGTCAAATAGGTTCTCAGCGTTTAACAAAATAGAAACTCTACTATTCGTGTAACCAGCCCTCAAGTTATAAATCCCCCAATTGGGATTTCCACCGGGAGGATTTTGATTTGCATTGTCTTCTCCACTGCTCGAATAATCTTCAGCCCTTTTCTTTCCGTTGAACAAATACTGTCCCTCGAAAAAATAATGATCCGCAAAATTATAACGAAGTCCCAATTGTCCGAAAATCGGAGGAATGTGATCTAAAGGTTCATCATTGGCATCTGTATTTTTGAAGAATCTTCCACGGGTATAGGTATAACTTGCATTAGCCCACAAGTTTCTCCAAACATGAATTCGTACGTTTCCATAGTAGCCAAAAATCGTCGCCGAAGAAACATTGACCATTTGATAAATTCGGGTCATTGCCCCGTCCCATAACACAGAATCCGCTCCATTTAAAGTACCGGGCTGATCTAACAACAAATTGGAAACCGAAGAACGATAGACGCCCAATTCACCCGATCCCCATTTCTTGTTTGATATAGACCATCCAAAGTCTAAGGTTCGACTTACCTCTGGTAATAAATTAGGTGAAGGAACCAATAGTTTAATTCCTCTAGTAGATTCGAAAACTTTGGTCATGTCATCCACATTAGGGTTTCTGAAAGCTTGGTTGAAGGATGCTTTTAACATCATTGACTTTCCTAACCTTTGAGAAATTCCTAAATCATAACTCATTCCAGTATTTTGAAATGAAATTTTTTGATAGGGAAGCTTCCAAGGGTTGGTCTTTGAAAAGTTGGCCTCCAACCTATAGTGCGTCAACCTAATCCCGCCTTGAACGGTTGTTTTACCCATTTGGTAAATACCTTGGGTAAACACGCTGCTTGAATACGTTTTTGCTCCTGAATCTGAATAACGAGCTTTTGTAGGACTTTCTAATGTAGTTAGTATGTTCTTATTAATACCGGTGCTGACCACATCATTAAATACAAATTCAATCCCTGAATTCAGGGTAAATCTCTTCCATTTATCCTGGCGATCACCATTTATGGTCCACATAGAAACTTTATCAATTTGACTTCTTTCGGTATTGCTTCCAAACGGACGAGTAACACGTCCCACCTGAGTTCGTTGATTCGCAATAATCAATCGATTATTATCTTTATCATTTTTGAGGGTATAGGAATAGAACTCTCGATTCTGTGGAGAATAATTCCATGTACCAAAATCAAATTTTCCCAGATCATTTTTCAAGGACATTCGATCGTAACGAGGAATTACATTTGACAGAGACCATTGAAGATTGAGTATGTGATTCCAACTTCCGGTTTTGAACAAAAACTTTGAGAATACATCAGTTTGAGTATATCCAGTGCCTTTTTGAATCAGCGGATTCTCATTATTCATAACGGTGTCTCTACCGCTAATTCTTGAAACGTAAGTGGGCATTGTGGCATAATTAAGATCTTCCAAATAATAACTCTTCGAACCCATTCTTAGATCTCCATAATTGCTATTGGTGAGATTCAAAATCCAACCAAAACGTATAGATTGATACTTCAGTCCTGCATTCAGTATTAGGGAATTACTGCTACTCAGGAAACGCAAATTGCTAGAAGCGTTCCATTTGTTCGTACCTAATTCCGGATCTTTAGATTTAATATAAATGACCCCACCCAAAGCATCAGAACCAAAAAGCGTTGATCCACTGCCATAATTCACCTCCATTCTATCCAAAATAAAAGGATCAATGGTTATGATATCTTGAAGGTGACCCGCACGATAGGTAGCGTTGTTCATCCGAACACCGTCAACTACCAACAGAATCCTGCTTGCTTCAAATCCACGTAAAACCGGACTGCTACCACCCATTTGACTCTTTTGAACAAATACCTTTCCCGAGTTGATCAAAGCATCTCCTAGGGTAGCTGGAACCAATTCATTTATCCTTTTAGAAGATAAAACCTCTATTTGTCGAGGTGATTCGCTCCTTTTTTGAGCAAACCGTTGAGAAGAAATCAGAATTTCGTCAAAAGACTCAATTTCTGATGTGTCAATATTCTGAGATGATGCATTGTTGCAAAACATGCAAAGCATCACTATACATGATGTTAAAATAGTTTTCATAAAAATTAGTTAATAAAAAAGGAAAAACACTCGCGCTTAGCACGCAATTCCGGATTAACTTATTTTTCTCGGGGGACGCAAAATATCCATTAGATAGTTAAACGAATACTCATCATCATAAGGATAGTTATCAAGACTTTGATACTTAGAATCAAAAAAAGAATGGTAACCCTTTTGAAAGTATAATTTACTGACAAAATCGATCAAGGAATGTTCAAATTCTCTAGAATCAGAATTTTGTCCTAAAGCCAACAAAGCCAATTGATCTATTTTAATATTTATCTCAGACTCTTTATTATCCAGAAAGGAAACATAAATTATTGAATCTGAGTGGTATTCAGTTTCAATAACATCATACATATTTCCAAGATACTCAAACTCATCTGGCTGGTGCCAAATTAAAGGTGAATTTAAACCTGTCTGGTCCCGTTCATGAATTGCTATACGAACTAAATCCTTATCCGTTAATCCTTGGTATATATGATCGCGAATCTCTGCTCTTATGGCTTTCTTTTGAGATTTTAGTACAAACCAACCGAAACTCAATGGAACTAACCAGAGAAGCAATACTATTTGGGCCAAGTACCTTGAAAATCTCAAATCAGTCGCAAATAAAGTAAAATTTCTCCGTGTACCATGATAGCAAAATAAAATGACAAAAAAAGGGATGCCTTTTGAGCATCCCTTTTATAAACTCTAAGAGTTGTATTAATCTTTATTTTCTTCGGTAGTCTCAGTTGCAGCATCATCTGCAGGAGAAACTTCCTCTACTGATGGAGCTACATCTTCAATTACAGCCTCTGTCTCAACAGTTTCAGTAACTGCAGCTTGAGGAGCAGCTTTTGCAGAAGTTGCAGAAGAACCACGGCGTGAACGACGTGTAGTGCTCTTCTTCTTATCTGATTTGAATCCATCGAAAAATTCATTAAAATCAACCAATTCAATCATTGCCATTTCAGCATTATCACCGGCACGATTACCAGTTTTAAGGATACGAGTGTAACCACCTGGACGGTTAGCCACTTTTTCTCCAACGACTGTAAATAGTTCATTTACTGCTACTTTATCACCTAAGTAAGCGAAAACAGTTCTCATGTTGTGAGTTGATGCTTCTTTACTACGAGTAATAAGTGGCTCAACGTATATACGCAATGATTTTGCCTTTGCAACTGTTGTGATGATTCTCTTATGTTTAATCAAAGAAGAAGCCATATTCGCCAGCATCGCTTTACGATGTGAAGACGTTCTTCCCAAGTGATTTACTTTCTTACCGTGTCTCATTGTGTATATTAATCGTCGTTTAAGTTGTATTTAGAAACATCCATACCAAAGTGTAAGCCACGATCACGTACAAACTCTTCTAATTCAGATAGAGACTTTTTACCAAAGTTTCTAAATTTAAGAAGATCATCGATGTGGTAATTCACTAGTTCTCCAAGAGACTTGATCTCAGCAGCTTTCAAACAATTGTAAGCTCTAACTGAAAGATCTAGGTCAGCCAAAGGAGTTTTCAGAATCTTCTTCATTTGCAAGAATGACTCATCAACCTCTTCAACTACTTTTGATACTCTTGTTTCAGGCATGATATTTTCGTCACTGAAGAGTACAAAATGCTCAATCAAGATTTTTGCAGCTTCTTTCAAAGCCTCTTCTGGATGAACACTTCCGTCTGAAGTTACTTCTAACACCAATTTATCAAAGTCAGTCTTCTGCTCTACACGATAGTCTTCAACAGAATAACGAACATTTTTAATTGGAGTAAAGATAGAATCTACAGAAATTTGACCAATAGGAGCATCTTTCTGCTTGTTTTCATCAGCTGGAACATATCCTCTTCCTTTTGAAATAACCAATTCCAAATCCAAATTCACGGTAGGATCCATGTTACAGATCACCAATTCAGGATTCAAGATGATAAAGTCATTGGTGTAGCGACCAATGTCACCAGCCAAGAATTGATCTTTTCCTTTGATTGAGATGAACAACTTATCTTGTTCGTTGCTTGCACCGTTTGCTTTGAAGCGAACCTGTTTCAAATTCAAAACGATTTCAACCACATCTTCAACAACACCTTTGATGGTGCTGAATTCATGGTCTACGCCTTGAATTTTTACTGCTGAGATTGCATATCCTTCCAAAGAAGAAAGCAATACTCTACGCATTGCGTTACCGATAGTAACACCATATCCTTTTTCCAAAGGGAAAAACTCGAATATCCCATGGAATTCGTTGGATTTGGTCATTACCACCTTATTTGGTTTTTGAAATGGTATAACACCCATGTTTTTGAATTTTATTTATTATTTACTGTACAATTCGACGATCAACTGTTCCTTGATATTCTCAGGAATTTCTGAACGTTCGGGATAAGTGATAAATTTACCTTCCATAGTACTACCGTTCCACTCGATCCAGTTAAAACGTGAACGATTTGAAGTAGTAGCCGCTGAAACAATCTCCAAAGAACGTGAACGCTCTCTTACTGAAACTGTATCACCAGGACGCATGTGGTAACTTGGAATATTCACAACTTCACCATTTACAGTGATATGACAATGTGAAACCATTTGACGTGCACTTCTTCTAGTAGGTGCAATACCCATACGGTAAACAGTATTATCTAAACGAGCTTCCAAGAAACGCAACAAATTCTCACCGGTAATTCCTTTTTTCGCAGCAGCTTTGTTGAAAGTGTTTCTAAACTGCTTCTCAAGAACTCCATAGATGAATTTTGCTTTTTGCTTTTCAGCCAACTGAATAGCATATTCAGATTGCTTAGGACGACGACGGGAATTACCGTGTTGACCTGGACCATAATTCTTTCTTTCTAATGCCTTATCTTTTCCGAAGATGGCCTCACGGAATCTTCTAGAAACTTTGGACTTAGGACCTGTATATCTTGCCATGAATTTTTACTATTTCAATTGATTAAACTCTTCTACGCTTAGGAGGACGACATCCATTGTGAGGCATTGGAGTAATATCCATAATTGTATTTACTTCCAATCCTACAGTTTGAAGGTTACGGATCGCACTGTCACGACCGCTTCCAGGACCCTTAACGAATACATCAACTTTGCGCAAGCCAGCATCGTATGCAACTTTAGCACAATCCAAAACTGCTACTTGAGCAGCATAAGGAGTATTCTTTTTAGATCCACGGAAACCCATCTTACCAGCAGAAGACCATGAAATAACTTGACCTTCGGTGTTGGTAACAGATATGATAATGTTGTTAAAAGTAGCACGGATATGTACTTGTCCGTGTGGATCAACTTTTACCTTTTTCTTGGTTACTTTCTTTGTATTAGCCATTTTTATACGTGCACTTTATTATTTAGTCGCTTTCTTCTTACCTGCAACAGTTTTCTTCTTACCCTTACGAGTACGAGCATTGGTACGAGTTTTTTGTCCACGAACAGGCAACCCTTTACGGTGTCTTTGCCCACGGTAACAACCAATGTCCATCAAACGCTTAATGTTTAACTGAACCTCAGAACGCAATTCACCTTCTGTTTTTAGGTTTTCAGTAATGAATCCACGAATTAGTCCTAATTCGTCATCATTCCATTCACTCACTTTCTTATCGTGAGAAATTCCAGCGTTATCCAGAATCTGAGCAGCTGTGCTGCGACCAATACCATAGATATAAGTCAAGCCAATTACGCCTCGCTTATTCTTTGGAATATCAATACCTGCTATCCTAGCCATTTTGTTTTTATCCTTGTCTTTGTTTGTATTTAGGGTTCTTTTTGTTGATTACATACACCTTTCCCTTGCGGCGTACCAATTTGCAGTCCTCACTGCGTTTCTTTACTGAAGTTCTTACTTTCATATCAACGTTTACTTATATCTCAATGTAATTCTACCCCTTGTTAAGTCGTATGGAGACATCTCCACTTGCACTCTGTCTCCTGGGAGGATCCTGATGTAATGCATACGCATCTTACCAGAAATGGTAGCGATAATCTCATGGCCGTTCTGCAACTTCACTCGGAACATTGCATTTGACAAAGCCTCTGAAATTACACCATCTTGTTTTATTGCGTCTTGCTTCGACATATCAAAAGGGTTGCAAAAATAGTACTTTTTTTATTAAAAATCAACTTGATTATATCCGTTTGTCATTCTTCCCTTCATTCTACCTCCACCACTCATTAAACCATCGTATTTTCTCATGAGTAAATAGCTATCAATTTGCTGGAGAGTATCCAATACAACTCCTACTAAAATCAATAAACTAGTTCCTCCGAAGAATTGACTGAATTCCTGGTTAACATTTGCCTGAACTGCAAACACCGGTAAAACAGCCACAATACTGATGGCGATAGCGCCAGGCAAAGTGATTCTAGAAATAACTCCATCAATAAAATTCGCCGTATGCTTACCAGGTTTAATTCCAGGAATAAAACCATTGTTTCTCTTCATGTCTTCAGCCATTTGAACCGGATTAAAAATAATTGCCGTGTAGAAATAAGTGAAAACAACAATCAAGAAAACCAAGAAAGCATTGTGCCAAAATCCATATGGATTCATCAAACTCATCAACCAATCTGGCGCACTAGTTTCAGTGTAAAAACTTCCAATAGTTGCAGGGAGGAATAACAAAGCTTGAGCAAAAATGATGGGCATTACACCTGCTGCTAATATTTTTATTGGCAGATATTGTCTTGCACCGCCATATTGACGGTTACCAATAACTCTTTTCGCATAGTTAACACTGATTTTACGAGTACCCTGAGTTAATAAAATAACCAACAATACTACCATAAACCAAATCACTAACTCCACTAAGAATAAGATTGGTCCACCTTTAGTCAATCTGAATAGGAATTCACTCACTATAGCTGAAGGCATACGAGCTATGATACCTACCATAATGATTAAACTGATACCATTACCCAAACCACGATCCGTAATCCTCTCACCCATCCACATGGTAAACATAGTACCAGCAGTTAATAGAATGACGTTGGTAAACAGGAACATACTCTTAGACATTATGTCGCCATAATTGAATAAAAGAGCACGTGCGTTACCAGGAGTACCAATGATGTTGTTCAAGTAAGCGTAAGCTTGAACCATTGTGAAAATAATAGTCAATATACGAGTATACTGATTGATTTTTCTTCTACCCTCCTCACCTTCTTTTTGTAATCTTTGAAAACTTGGTATTGCAATTGAAACCAATTGCATAAAGATAGAAGCAGAAATGTAAGGCATTATACCCAAGGCAAAAATAGCACCACGAGCAAATGCTCCACCGGCGAACGTATTTATTAATCCAAGGATATTGTTTTTGGTTTGTCCTCGCAGTCCTTCGAGCATTTCCGCATCGACACCTGGAAGAATGATGTAAGAACCTAAACGGTAGATTACAAGCAACATAAGCGTATATGTAATACGCTTACGTAGCTCCTCAATGGCCCAAATATGTTTGAAGGTTTCGAGGAATTTTTTCATGATTATCTATTGATTACGTGCGCAGATCCACCAGCGTTTTCAATCGCTGCCTTTGCTGAATCACTAAATTTATGAGCATGTACTTCTAATCCAGCACTTAGTTCACCACGACCCAATACTTTGAAAAGGTCACTTTTAGAAATCAAATGCTTGTTTATCAATACTTCACGATCAATTTTATTCACTTTCAACTCATCAGCCAAAGCTTGCAACACATCTAAATTGATGGCAGCATACTCCATACGGTTGATATTTTTAAATCCACCTTTAGGAATACGACGTTGCAAAGGCATTTGTCCTCCTTCAAAACCAATTTTACGAGAGTAACCGGTACGAGATTGAGCACCTTTATGACCTTTAGTTGATGTACCACCTCTACCAGAACCTTGTCCACGACCAATTCTCTTGCGATTTTTGGTTGAACCTTCTGCAGGTTTTAACGTATGTAAATTCATTAGATGTTTTCGATTTTTAATAAATGTTGAACAGTACGAATCATTCCTTGAATCTGAGGATTAACCTCCAACTCTCTAGAAGCATTCATTTTTCTCAAACCTAAAGCTTTAAGTGTTGCTTTTTGATTTTTTGGGTATCCAATCCCACTTTTAATCTGAGTGATTTTAACTTTTCCCATAATATTAACCATTAAACACTTGCTTTAAACTAATTCCTCTCAATTTAGCGATGCTAAAAGGATCTCTCATTGTAGTTAAGGCATCAAAAGTTGCTTTTACCACGTTATGCGGATTTGAAGAACCTTTAGATTTAGCCAAAACGTCTGTAACACCAGCACTTTCAAGAACGGCACGCATAGCACCACCCGCGATAACACCTGTACCATGAGAAGCTGGCTTTAACAAAACCTTTCCTCCGCCGAATTTACCTATTTGTTCGTGAGGTACTGTACCATTGATTACAGGAACCTTAATAAGGTTTTTCTTTGCATCTTCAATTCCTTTATTGATCGCATCGATAACCTCACCAGACTTACCTAAACCATGTCCTACAATACCATTTCCATCTCCCACTACTACTAGAGCAGTAAAGCTGAACGTACGTCCACCTTTAGTTACTTTAGCAACACGGTTAATAGATACTACTTTTTCAGTCAAGGTGATATCACCTGGACGAATGCGTTGAGTATTTCTTAAACTTGACATTTTCTTAATTATTAGAATTGAAGACCTCCTTCGCGCGCTCCGTCGGCCAAACTTTTCACACGACCATGATAGAGGTAACCTCCACGATCAAAAACAACTTTATCGATTCCCGCAGTCAAAGCAAGTTCAGCTAGTTTCTTACCCACTAATCCCGCTTTTACAACTTTGGTATCATTAACTTCATTGATTTCTTTTGCACGTGATGAAGCCGATAACAAGGTAACACCATTTGCATCGTCAATCAACTGAGCATAGATATCTTTATTACTGCGATAAACACTCAAACGAGGACGTTCTGCAGTTCCAGATACTACGCCGCGAATGCGTGCGCGTATCTTATTTCTTCTTGAAACTTTAGTCTTAGCCATGAATTTTCCTTACTTTTTAGATGCTGATTTACCAGCTTTTTTACGTAATACCTCACCGCTAAACTTGATACCTTTTCCTTTGTATGGCTCAGGCTTACGGAATGAACGAATTTTTGCGGCAACTTGACCCAACAATTGTTTATCAGTACAAACCATTGTAATGCTTGGGTTCTTACCTTTTTCAGTTAAGGTAGTAACAGTGATTTCTGAAGGTACTTGCAACAAAATCTTGTGTGAGTAACCCACTACAAACTCTACCAAGTTACCTTGGTTAGAAACTTTGTAACCTACACCCACCAACTCCTGCGTAACAGTATGACCTTCACTTACACCTTTAACCATGTTATTTAGTAAGGAACGGTACAAGCCATGAAGACTTTTGTTCTGTTTGCTGTCGCTTGGGCGATTTACAGTCATCACTCCATCAGCAACAACAACTTCAAAGTCTGCTGCGATTTCCTGAGACAGTTCTCCTTTTGGCCCTTTAACTTTCACCATACCCGGTGTAAAGTTCACATCAACTCCGCTTGGCAGAGTAATGGGGGCTTTTCCTACGCGTGACATTTATTTATATTTAATTTTTTATAATACGAAACACAAAACCTCACCACCAATACCAAGTTGGCGAGCTTCTTTATCTGACATTACCCCTTTAGAGGTAGTTAAAACTGCAATACCCAAACCATTCATTACACGAGGTAAATCAGTATGGTTAGAATACTTTCTCAAACCTGGAGTACTCACACGCTTTAAAGATGTGATAGCACTTCTGCGGGTTTGCTCATCATATTTAAGTGCAATTTTGATAACCCCTTGTTTGTTATCAGTGGGTTCAAATTTGTACTTTAGAATATACCCTTTTTCGTACAATACGCGGGTTATTTCCTTCTTCAAATTGCTCGCTGGAACTTCAACGATACGATGATTTGCTTTCATCGCGTTGCGCAATCTGGTTAAGTAATCTGCTATAGGATCAGTCATTTTCTTTATTTATTACCAACTAGACTTAGTTACACCTGGTATTTTACCATCGCTTGCCAACTGACGGAATTGATTTCTACAAACCCCGAAAGTACGGATATAACCACGAGGCTTACCAGTAATTTTACAACGGTTGCGTAAACGCACAGGTGACGCGTTTCTTGGAAGCTTTTGTAACTCTTCATAGTTACCTTCAGCTTTTAATTGAGCGCGTTTCTCAGCGTAATGAGCAACCATTGCTTCACGTTTACGCTGTCTAGCTTTTATACTCTCTTTTGCCATTTTTTAATCTTTTTTGAAGGGGAAACCCATTAATCTCAAAAGTTCTAAACCCTGTTCGTCGTTTTCTGCAGATGTAACAACAGTAATATCCATACCAGAGATTCTATTTACTTTATCAATATCAATCTCAGGGAAGATAATTTGTTCAGTGATACCCATAGTCCAATTTCCACGTCCATCAAAACCTTTTACAGTTAGACCTTGGAAATCACGAATACGAGGCATAGAAACTGAGATCAAACGATCTAGAAAATCATACATCTTTTCACGACGTAAAGTAACTTTACAACCGATTGGCATTTTCTCTCTTAATTTAAAGTTAGAAATTGCCTTTTTAGAATAGGTAGCTAAAGCTTTTTGTCCAGTAATTTTGGTCATCTCTTCAACTGCAGAATCAACCAATTTTTTATCATTAACTGCAGCACCCACACCTTGGTTTAAAACAACCTTAGTAATTTTAGGTACTTGCATGGTGTTACTGTAGTTAAACTTAGCCTGCATGCCAGTGATAACCTCTTCTGTATACTTCTTTTTTAATCTTGGTGTATAGCTCATCTCTCCAATTATTTAATGATTTCTCCTGACTTCTTTGAAAAGCGCTGCAATTTACCATTTTCGTCGCGTTTGCGCCCTATACGAGTAGGTTTTCCATCAACCATGACCATTAGATTAGACAAATGCACAGGAGCTTCAATTTTATCAATTGAACCGCTTGTATTCTGAGCAGTTGGCTTTCTATGTTTAGTCACAATGTTGATACCTTCAACCAACGCACGAGTTTTATCTGGGTAAACAGTCAAGACACGACCGGTTTTACCTTTGTCGTCACCTGACAATACCATCACGGTGTCACCCTTTTTTACGTGTAATTTCTTTGAGTTTGACATTTTTATAATACTTCAGGTGCTAAAGAAACGATTTTCATAAACTGCTTGTCACGCAATTCACGCGCAACAGGGCCAAAAATACGTGTTCCACGAGGCTCACCAGCATTGTTCAACAATACACAGCTATTCTCGTCAAAACGAATGTAAGATCCATCTGGTCTACGTACTTCTTTTTTAACTCTCACTACTACTGCTTTAGAAACGCTACCTTTTTTCACGTTTCCACCAGGCATAGCATGCTTCACGCTGACAACAATCTTGTCACCAACACTTGCATAACGGCGCTTGGTTCCGCCTAAAACACGAATGCACAAAACCTCTTTGGCACCGCTGTTATCAGCCACTTTTAATCTACTTTCTTGTTGTATCATAATTACTTGGCTTTTTCTACAATTTCAACAAGTCTCCAACGCTTTGATTTACTCATTGGACGAGTTTCCATGATGCGAACGATATCGTTCTCACCGCACTCGTTACGTTCATCATGCGCAGCAAACTTCTTAGTTTTCTTAAAATATTTACCGTATTTCGGATGCTTAACGCTACGAACAATAGCAACGATGATAGTTTTGTCCATCTTGCTACTGGTAACAGTTCCGATTATTTCCTTACGGGCGTTTCTAGTTGCTTCCATTATTCTTCAATTGAATTAGCGTTGTTTCTAAGATATGCTTGGTACTGCGCCTCAGTTCTACGAGCGTTTAACTCGGTCAACAAACGTGCAATATCTCTGCGAGTCTCTCTTAATTTATGTGGTTGATCCATGGGAGATACAGCATTTTGGAACTGCATCTTTTGGTAACGCTTACGTTCCTCTCTGTATTTTTCTACCAACTCCTTGTTGGGCATTCCCTTTATTTCTTCGTTTTTCATAATTAATCCTCAGGGTTAAAATCAGGACGAACAGTAAACTTACAAGCCACAGGCAATTTTTGAGCTGCTAAACGCATTCCCTCTTTTGCTATATCTAATGGCACACCTCCTACTTCGAACATTATGGTACCAGGCTTAACACGAGCTACCCAATATTCTGGTGCTCCTTTACCTTTACCCATACGAACCTCAGCAGGTTTTTTAGTAATCGGCTTGTCTGGGAAAATACGTATCCATACTTGACCCTCACGCTTTAAGTAACGGGTTACAGCGATACGAGCTGATTCAATTTGTCTTGCAGTGATCCATTTAGGCTCCATGCTCTTCAAACCAAAGCTACCAAACTCGATGCGATGCCCACTACCAGCAATACCTCGAACACGTCCTTTCTGCTGTTTTCTATATTTCGTTCTTCTTGGACTTAACATACTCTTTACCTATTAGTTGTTTCTACGACGACGGTCTTGACGATCGTTTCCACCGCGTCCACCGCGATTGTTACCGCGATCGTTACCGCGAGGGTTAGACTTACGTTCAGTATCTTGTGAAGGAGATAAATCTACTTTACCATAGATCTCACCTTTACAAACCCAAACCTTAATACCAATCTTACCATATACTGTTTGAGCTTCCACCAATGCGTAATCGATGTTTGATCTCAAAGTATGTAATGGTGTTCTTCCTTCTTTATAAATTTCAGAACGCGCTATTTCAGCTCCATTCAAACGGCCACTGATACGAATTTTAATTCCATCAGCACCCATTTTCATAGTTCCCTGTAATGCATTTTTAATTGCACGCTTGTATGAAAAACGGTTCTCAATTTGTTGAGCAATGTTTTCTCCTACTAGTGCAGCATCCAATTCAGGGCGCTTAATTTCGTGAATATTTATTTGAACATCTTTACCGGTTATACGCTTAATTTCCTCACGGATAGCATCAACCTCTTGTCCACCTTTACCAATTACAATACCCGGACGAGCCGTGTTGATGGTCAAAGTGATTCTCTTTAATGTACGTTCAATTACAACTTTAGCGATACCACCTTTTGGTATACGAGCTTTTAAGTATTTGCGGATTTTCTCGTCTTCTACGAGTTTGTCTCCGTAGTCATTACCACCATACCAGCTAGAATCCCAGCCTCTGATAATTCCTAAACGTAATCCTATTGGGTTAACTTTCTGTCCCATCTTTTAATTTTCCTCGTTTTGGGTGTTGTTAATTTTACTGTCAATAATCACGGTTACGTGGTTACTTCTTTTTCTCTGTCTGTAACCTCTACCTTGCGGTGCAGTTCTCAAACGCTTCATTGCTAAACCACCATCTACGTTAATGGATTTTACATACAAATCGCTATCTTCAATACGCGCGTCGTTATTCACTACGCCCCAGTTAGCTATACCACTCTTAATCAATTTACTTAAAAAGATTGCATAAGTAGGCTTCTGGTTCCATTGAAGTATGCTCAATGCTTTCTCCACACGCTGTCCTCTTACTAGATCAGCTACAAGACGCATCTTGCGGGGAGACAACGGACAATTTCTTAATATTGCTCTGGCTTCCATTACTTTTATTATTTACCGTGTCCTTTGTATGTACGGGTTGGTGCAAACTCTCCTAATTTGTGACCTACCATGTTTTCAGTTACATAAACTGGAATAAATTTATTTCCATTATGTACCGCAAAGGTATGTCCTACGAAATCAGGAATTATCATTGAACGACGTGACCAAGTCTTAACAACAGACTTCTTGCTAGTTTCGTTCAGTACTTCGACCTTCTTCATCAATTTAATGTCTACGAAGGGTCCTTTTTTTATCGATCTTGCCATTTTCGCTTATCTTATCGTTTATTTGTTGCGTTTAGATTTACGGCGCTCAATAATTAAGCGGCTTGTTCCTTTCTTAGGAGCACGTGTCTTTTGACCTTGAGAATAGATAAGGTTTCTAGAACGTGGTTGTCCTCCTTTGTTACGGCCTTCACCACCACCCATGGGGTGATCTACAGGGTTCATTGCTGATGGACGAGTACGAGGTCTTCTTCCTAACCATCTGCTGCGACCAGCCTTACCCTTAACTTCTTGGCTATGTTCGCTATTAGATACTGATCCAATAGTAGCCATACAAGAAGCTAAAATTAAACGGCTCTCACCAGAAGGCAATTTAATTGCAACATACTTTCCTTCCTTAGCCATTAACTGTGCGTAAGAACCAGCACTACGGCAAATTCTTCCACCCTGTCCTGGGGCCAATTCAATGTTATGAATCAAGGAACCTAAAGGCATTTCGATCAATGGCAAAGCATTACCAACTTCAGGAGCTACGCCCGAACCTTGTTCAATTTTCTGACCAACTTTGATTCCTGATGGAGCCAAAATGTATCTCTTTTCACCATCCGAATACTGCACTAAACAAATAAATGCAGAACGGTTTGGATCATATTCTACTGTTAAAACTTCACCAGCAACACCTGGCTTATTTCTTTTGAAGTCAATTAAACGATAGCGACGCTTATGTCCACCACCGATATACTTCATGGTTGTTCTACCCTGGTTATTTCTACCACCCGACTTTTTAATCGGAACTAACAGAGACTTTTCAGGCTTGCTAGCGGTAATCTCTTCAAACGTATTAGCTACGCGAAAACGAGTACCTGGGGTCATGGGTTTTAATCTACGTACTGCCATTTCTTAGATGTTTTCAAAAAAATCAATGTTAAACCCTTCTTTCAATGTAACAAAGGCCTTCTTATACTTATTAGTATATCCGGAGATTTGGCCTGTGCGGCGATTTCTGCGCGCTTTCCCCCGTTGAATCATGGTGTTCACTGAAGCTACTTCTACTTGATAGAAATCTTCAATGGCTTTCTTGATTTCGTCTTTAGTAGCTGTGTGATCTACTACGAAACCGTACTTACCCTTCTTATCCATCAAAGAACTAGACTTTTCAGTCACCAATGGCTTTTTCAGTATCATGATTAATTGTTCTCTTGAATTTTAGCGATTGCACTTTCTGTGATGATCAAATTCTTCGCCTTCAATACTTCGTAAGTATTGATATCCCCAGCAGTCATCACTGTGTTACCAGGTATATTGCGACCAGACAAATACACGTTACGATTTAAAGTTGGAGTAACAAATAAGTTTCTACCATTTACTTTTAATGCACTTAACAATGATTTAAATTCTGATGTTTTTGGTGTTGCCATATCGAAATCTTCAACAACCAAAATAGCTTGCTCTTGCGCTTTGTATGACAAAGCCGAGAAACGAGCCAATTGCTTCAATTTCTTATTCAACTTAAAGCTATAGTCTCTAGGACGTGGACCGTGAATACGAGCACCACCTACATAAATACCACTCTTCAATGAACCGTGACGAGCTCCACCGGTACCCTTTTGACGGAAAATCTTACGGGTTGAACGTGAAATCTCTGTACGATCTTTAGTTTTATGCGTTCCTTGACGCTGATTAGCCAAGAACTGTTTTACGTCCAAATAGATGGCGTGATCGTTAGGCTCGATGGCAAAAATTTCTTTTGACAAAGTAACTGTACGAC
>Ga0102831_1000519_pt1 | contig 17367 bp, 20 predicted proteins | sample ColrivemetaGS747_FD_84508 | JGI IMG/M metagenome (GOLD analysis project Ga0102831, IMG submission 84508) | Estuarine microbial communities from the Columbia River estuary - Freshwater metaG S.747 | ecosystem: Environmental > Aquatic > Marine > Intertidal zone > Estuary | place: USA: Columbia...
CTGCATGATTTTGTCTTTAGTGGTTTCTTTGTCAAGCTTCCGAAGGAGACCAATCTGGTCTTGTGTTATCGCGTGCTCGACTGATAGCGACTGCTTCGGCGTAAAGTGCATTAGCTTTTGCAATGCTGTCTGCTGTTGAATTTGATTGTTTGCCATATGATTTTTGAGTTTTAATTTTATCCCATTCTCTGCGCATCCAGTTGCGCACTGTACTTTGCCAATCCTTCATTGAAGATTTACCTACTATCCAACCATTGGCTTCGTAGTGATCCATAAAGGTTCGAGCGAAATTAACCAATCTATCTTCGCTTAGAAAGTTTTTACCTGTCGCATTCAATTCGCCCATTAGGTTATATACTTCATGTTCTTCCGGTTTAACGAATCGTTTGCGCGTTACTTTTTTTTCATTTGCATCTTCAACTATAATTTCATTTATATTTTCATTTTCATTTATATTTACTAAAGGCATTGCCGTGGCATATGCCGCAGTAGATGCCGTGGCATCTGTATCACAGTTTTGATTTTTTCTTTTTTTCCATCCATCAATAGCACGTGTACGTTGCTTTTCAGCATGTGCTTTACGCTTACCAACTTCTATTTCAAGACGTTGATTAAAAAAAAGCCCATCTTCATCCTGCTGAAACTTTGCCAGTACATCTGCCGCGGCATTGCCACAGCATAGCCGTATCATCTTTTCGGTAAGCCTACCTTTTTGATGTTGTAAGCAAAGCAATGTGATGTATTGCCCACGTTCTTCCATAGTTAAATCTTGCACACCCGCTAAAAAATCGGATGAATAGAAAAGAAATGCTGGGTCTTTCATAAAACTAAATACCCACCACTACACACAAAGGCTCCCCAGCGCACGAAAGTGCTATGGCAATGCGGTAATGATGGGATTTAAAATATTTTTCATCTGAGGAGCATTGCAAAGATAATCAAAATATCTCTACTTCCAAATTATTCAAAGTTCTTTCCTTCCGCATTACGGAAGTCGATAGCATTACCAGTTTCTGCCCGGTGCTTATCTAAATCAATTAGCAATCGCGTTCGCTCAATTTCATACTTCAATGAATTGTTAGCTTGCTTCGCTAAATGCGCTTGTGCTTTTGCTACGTCTACCGACACGGTTTGCTGGTCGAGTTTCTCCATCGTGTCGAATATGAAGTGCAGCAGTGACTTGTTGTTGATTGGTTTCATTGTAAATTACTTTTAAGATTAGTAATAAAATTTCATTGATTAAAGGTTCTACATCATCGCAGTATTTTTTAGGTACTTGCTTAGTCATGTGTTGTAATTTTTCGCATAAAGCTTTGTACTTTTTGTAGCGTTGTTTTTCACGTATAAAATCATTTAATGCATGCGTCATCATTTCCCAAAGTTCAAACGATCTGTTATCTAAGTACCATTCAATGCAAGTTTTAAAAGGAACTTGAATATATGTTCGTGGTCTTTGACATAATGTAATCCAAACATTGTTTATTACTGGATACGTTCTACTAAGAAGATAATGATGAGCTTGCAGATTTAATGCACGAACAATCAAAGATTCAATTTCGTGTTTGCACTGATTAGAATCATAAATCATCTTATGCGCAAACTCCTGTTGCATGTGCAGTTTTAGTGAATCATTACAAAAAGCTATTCTATATCTATTGCCTACTTGTGGATCAAAGACTGTGTAATATCTTTTTGTACAAAATGCATGGTATACTTTATTGGTGAAATTTTCTAAGTGGTCACATTCACCAATATATTTTATTTCGTATTTCATGTTACTTCCAAATTGCTGTTGCAATCATGAATCCGATGACAGCACCAACAGCCATAATCAATAACATCTTGCTGTTACTGTTGTCGCATTCAGGTTCTTGCTGCACCGGTGCTGGATGTGTTCGCTCAACACGTTTGATTGGTGTAAGTTTTAGCTGTCCATTGCTTTGGCGTGCGGTGGAATTGTATGCAGCTAATCTTTTGCGAATAGCTACTACATCGGATGCTAAAGGTTCGCGCCTAACTATCCAACAGTATCTACCATTTCTAACCTTTTGAATCAAACCAAGTTCATGCATGGCTGTGATTACGTTGTGGCTAATCTTAAATGCTTTTGCAAATTCCCTTGATTGAAATTCAGGCTGTGCGCATGCATACAGCATCGCGTTCATGTACTTTTCTTTTGTCTTGTTCATTGCTCTAAATAGGTTTTAATTGTTTGTGTAAATTCTTCAAATGACCTGCACACCTTTACGCAGTATCCTGCATTGATAAGCTGTGCGTGAACGATTTTTTGTGTGTCTGATAGTTTGCCTTTCTCGGTCTTCATCTCGATAAACAGTGCATGGTATCCACCTGAAGCCATGCAGATCATCAAATCAGGCATACCGGGCATGGCTCCTTCTGCTTTCAAGATGTTCCAGCGTTTGGCTCTTTGGACAGGAGTGCCACCTATAAACACACCATTGGGGAAGGAAGCGATTAGTGTGCGAGGGAATGAATAGCGGAACCATTCTACGCAACGTTGCTGAATCTTACTTTCTTCGTGCTTCATGCATTCAGGGAATTAGATATTGCTAACCAAAACTTTCCGATGTAGTCTTCATCTGCCTGAATGTTTATTACAGGTAGATGCGATTCCAGCTGCATATACTCCCATTGGCCTAACGAATTGACATGATAGTCACAGCCTAATGAAATTGGACAGTATTGAACGCTGCTACGTTCGACAGGTATATCAAAACGTACAATTACATGCTGGTCATGGTTAATCGTAACAAGATAGCACATGCGATTTTCATTTACTACCTTCTTCTTTACGATGTACGTATTCTTATCGTTTACCCTTCGGATATCTTGCACATCGTATTCACTGTGCATTGAATCGGTAAAGTTCTCATGAAATTCAAGGCTGTTAAGATTGTGCTCGATTTCGCGCCAACGTTTCTCCTTATCGTCTGTGCTGAATACCAGCTTACACCAATCCATCAACTTCGCATTGCTTACGTTTAGTTCTTTGCGCAAATCAGCAAAACTTATCTTATCAAACTTCTTCATGATAGTAAGGATATCGCTGCGTGTTGGTAGCTTAGTAGTGCGCAGCTTCTTGCCTTGAGTTTTTATATATGCTTTGTAATCATTCATCGCCTTCGGTTTTAATGGTTATACAATCGACTATTTCGCACACTGGCAGTTCCATTACGCGGCTAAGGTTTATTAGCTGTCGTAATTTGATGCTGCCCGGATCGTCACACCAATTATGAAGTGTCTTTTTCACTATGGGCGTGTTGCTCCTTTGCATCGCACGTAGGAGAGCAGCCTTGCTCCCTACTGTGCGCGCAATCAGTTTGTTTAGTTCCTGTCTCTTTCTCATTCGATTGGTTTTAATTTAGGATTGGCTACATAGAAGATTTCGCGGTGCGCTTCGCTGAACTTATGCATAAATACTGCTTCATCGATTGGCTCATAAAGCTTGTCACGCATTTCACGTTCTAATCGGAAGGCTACATCATCTTCATCATCATAGCTTTTAGTTTCTATATTACAAGCATACTTATGATGATACACTGTGATAAGCTTCATGCCTTCAGTCATGCAGCAGTAAAACTTTACGTAATCGCCACTTATGTAGTAGTGTGGTAATGTGATTTGGGTAGTACCTACTTGTACCGGTGCTGTGTGTGTTACTTCGATTAACATTGTATTGGGTTTTAAATTGTTTACTGATTGTCTTCGTTATTCCAAATGGCTGCAATGATTGCGTTCTCTAATTCATCGACTAACTTTTCATTGTTGCTATGCATGATGCATTTGGTCATGTCAATGCCAGCGCAAAGCAGTTTGAATTTGTGGTCTTTTACAGACGTTTCTGCTGGCTCGTAATAGTTGCCCGAAAAGTTGTAGATTGAATACTCAACTTCGATAGTAAGTGTGAGTGGTGCATTGCTGCAATCGTGTTCAAAAGTGAAATAGCTCATTTGGTTTTGTTTTTGTTTATCTTTGACGGGTACAAATGTACACTAATTTATCAGTAGTGCAAGTTTTTACACAACTATTTTTAAAATTTAACAAATCGACTGCGTAAGTTGCCATATAGGGAAACACTATAACGCATGGCTGGATAAGGCTAGTAGACTTGCACACGATAAACAGAAGGGAAGTGATTTGCTACATGAGGTACTTGCCCGGTTGATGGATCGCCCACGACAGGACATTGAAGATATAGTGTGCAAGGGTAAAGTAGAAGCATACGTGAACAGGGCATTGTGGCTATCCTGGCACAGCAATAGGAGCGATTATGCAATTAAGTATCGCAAATACTACGAACTGCACGTAGAAAAACAGGTTGACGATAGCAAACAGGACGAAACATGGATAGGTGCATTTATAGATGGGGAGTATTTATATAACGCAATCGGGCGATTGAATGAATTTGATGCAATCCTTTTGCGTCTATACAGCAAACCCGATTTTGACTATAAAGAATTAAGCCGCGAAACAGGTATTCCTTACAACTACCTGCGCACTTCAATACATAGAGCATTAAAACGAATAAGAGAATATGTTAAACTTCAACGTTCCCTCTCACATACAGCGCGAGAGACTGAATACTTGCAAAAAATGTAAGTTCTATAACGGTACATTTGGCACATGCGGCACACCAATAGTTGGTAACAACGTAAATGCTGAAGAAAATGATGTTACCTATTACAAGGAGAAAATAAAGCTTTGTGGCTGCTTCATGGATGTAAAGACAAAGTTCCGCTTTGCATCATGCCCAGCACGCAAGTGGTTTGCACAGGATATGAAGGATGAAGAAATATCCGCACTGGATACCTTCATAGGAAAGATAAGCAAAGCTAACAAGATACAATCTGAAGACTTGCAAATGCTGTACTATTGGTATAGCAAGATAACAAAGAAACATGAACGCCCATCTGGATGCGCATCATGCATACGTGATTTAATTACAGAATTTCGCAGGCAACTAGGTAAAATAGAAAGCAAATAACAATATCTTATTGAAGCATATGGAAAAGAGCAGAAACGAAAAGGGTCACTTGTTGCCTGGTCATGGTGGCTTGAAACCAAAAGGCGCAGTGAGTGAAAAAACAAAAATGTGGAATGAGTTAGGCGAGTGGTTCACCCAGCAGGGTGCAGCCAAGTGTATGCGCATCATGAATGAAATGGAAGATGAAGAATACATCAAACATTACACTGCACTACTCGAATACTTCAAACCTAAACAAGCGCGTGTAACACATGCAGGTGACGAAAAGGCTCCGGTTGTAATCAACGTGCATTCGGACCTGTAACAAAAAGGAAGCAAAAACTACAATACAATAGAGCATGAAATTAAACTTTAGCATAGCAGCTAACGCAAAGGGTGTAACACTTAGCCAATACATCGACTACCAAAACGCGGTCGATAAGATTGAGCAGGTGCGTGTGATTACAGGCAAGAGCACTGAAAGCATTCGCCTGCTTCAGGTGCATGTGATTGACGAAATCATTGAAACGTTTGAAGCTGCCATTCGATTGAGCAGTGGTGAGTTTGAACGCAAGACACGTGTGGGTGCATACGAGTTAGGTTTTGTGCCTGATTTAAGCGCAATGACGTTTGGCGAATATGTGGACTTAGACAGCGTGTGCGGTGACATATACAAGGATGGTGTAATCATGGGCGAAGCTGCCCACAAAATGATGTGCATACTATACCGACCAGTAAAAGCAAAATTTGGAAAGTATTACGACATCGAGCCTTATGCTACCAATGATAAGCGCAAGTATGAAGATGCAGTAAGCGAATTGACTTTAGACCATGTGTTAAATACGCTGCTTTTTTTTTCGACTTTAGAAATCGAACTATACAACGATTCCCTCGTTTATTTGGCAAAGGAGATAACGGAGATAGTGAAGGAGATGAAGGAACAGCAACCCCCGATGGATTAGGTGTATACGGTTGGTTTCATATTATTGAATCACTAGCTGACCGGGACATAACGAAATTTGATGCAGTTACGGAACGCAGGTGTTATGAAGTATTTACACACTTGACCTACTTAGCGGACTATGTGTACGTACAAAAAATGGAAATGAAAAAACGCAATAGATAATGAATAGCTACAATTACAGCTACAATGTACTTATCAATCGACTAGAAGCTTTCGCTGCTGGTCACTTTTTGATTAAGCGTTTCACACATGGGCAGATTGACCTTGCAGACCAGTTGCAAGATGATCAATACCCATTCATGCACGTAACACCTGATACGATTACACCGATTCAGGGTGGTATGCAGTTTGGTTTCTTAGTCATGTTTGCTGACATACCACGCGACAAGGAATACAAAGCAGAATACCAGCGCGAAGTAATAAGCGATTGCATCCGTTTAGGGCAAGATTTAATAGCTGAAGTGCGCAACGGTTTGGAGTTATTCGGTTTCGATGTACAGCTCGTCAACATTCCAACGTTTGAACCTTTCATTGAGGAATATAAAAACACTGTTACCGGTGTTGCATTCACATTGACACTTGAAGTTCCATGGGATTGGAGCGCATGTGATATACCTGCAGTATGGGCAGTAGGTGGTTCGTCAAGTGGTGGCAGTGGTACAGGTTACGGCTTAACACTTCGCACCAATGGAGTAGATAACGCAGTTCAAAATATCCTCGATTTAGTCGAAGGCACAAACGTAACCATCACAGACAACGGAGATGGTAGTGTTACTATTGATGCAGCAGGTGGTGGAGGTGGAGGTGGTGAATTTGTTAGTACCGAATTTAATGTAAACCATACAACTGCAACAGGCAACCCGTATGTGATTGGTGATCGCGTGTGGTACAATGGCAACGTATATCGATGCATTGCGAATAATGATGCTTTGCTACCAACGAATACATCCTATTGGACACTCGTAAATGTTGGCTATCGCTTGCGTCAAACGCCTGTCGATTGGAACGCAACAAGCGGTGACTATCAAATCCTGAATAAGCCAACCATACCAGCAGCGCAAGTGAATAGTGATTGGAACGCTGTGAGTGGAGTGGCTGAGATTCTTAATAAACCAACCATACCAACCAACCTTGATGACCTTGCGGATGTTAATGCAGCTACACCTACCACTAACAATGTCCTATACTGGAATGGTTCAGTATGGAAAAATGGTGAAGTTCCTTTAGACGCTTTGTCAAATGTTACAGTGCCAGCACCTACTAATGGGCAGGTGTTGACTTACGATACTGCAACAAATACTTGGGTAGCAGCCACACCTTCTGCAGGTGGTTCAGTTACTTCGGTTGGTCTTACAATGCCAGCACCAACGAATCCTGCGTTTAGTGTAAGTGGTTCACCTGTTACAACTTCAGGCACACTTGCGGTTGCAGCTAACGGCACAACTGATCAATACATTGATGGCACAGGTGCGTTGCGCACGCTTCCTTCAACAGGTGGAGGTGGTGGACAGGTTTTCTATTTTAATGGTAATGTTTCGCAGGGCACTATAGGTGGAAATGATTACTACGAATTAGGCATTACAGCTAATACAGGACCAGCTGCTAACTTCACACGCGGGACAACAGGTGCTATTGCCCGGTTCATTACCGATGTAGGCTCACCTAACCATGTTCTTATTCCTGCAGGTGTGTGGACCATCGATGTGTATTTGAGCGAAACAGGTGGTGGTGCTAACCATGCGCAGATACTTGCAAAGCTTTACACCTACAACGGCAGCACGTTCACATTGATTGCTACTTCCACAATGGAAGAAATCACAAACGGCAACGTTCCTGATTTGTATAGCTTTACTATATCAGTACCTACTACAGTAACGGCTGCAAGCGATCGCATCCACATTGAATTTGATATTCAAAACACTAATGGTAAGACTGTTACTTTATATACTGAAGATGGGCGTATAGGTGAAGTTCATACTACCTATGCAATCGGACTTTCTTCGCTCAATGGCTTAACTGAAAGCACGCAGAACTTTGCAACAGGTACAGCAGGTACTGACTTTGGAATAAGCAGCGCAGGCAGCACACACACGTTCAACCTGCCAACAGCAAGCGCAGCAAATCGCGGTGCATTGAGCAGCGCAGATTGGACTACCTTTAATGGTAAGCAGAACAGCATCGGACTTACTACGGTTGGAACTAACCTTGCAACGCTACCGAATCCAAGTGCTGTACGTTATTTACGCATCAATGGCGACAACACTGTTTCTGCTTTAACACTTTCCGAATTAAAGTCCGATATAGGCGTGGGTGGTTATGCTGTACTAACAAGTGACTTTGTTACGAGTGGCACAGCTTACCAAAACATCACAGGTTTATCATTTGCAGTAAGCGCAGGTAAAACATACAAATGGCGCGCAACAATAATAATTGTTGCAACAGGTACGGTTAATGGTATGCTCAGCACAAGTGGACCAACAGGCACAACGATTTATCGTTTTACAATCGGAACGGGTGGTACAACCAATACGATTAACAATGGTTCGGCTAACAATACAGGTTCGGCTGTATCAATATCTACTACGCAGCGTATAGCCAGCGCGGATGGTATCTACATAGCAACGGCAAATGGAACGGTAAGCATGAGTGTAATCGCATCAGTGAACGCACTTGTTACAATCAAAGCAGGTTCAATCGTAGAATATGAAGAAGTAGCATAATGGCAACGGAATTCGAAGATATGTTGAACGAGTATGCCGCAACGGTCATTGAGCGTGCGCAATCAAACCTGCGTATCAAACGACGTGTGCGTGGCAAAGTGGTGAATCGTGTTGCTTCAGGTAACTTGTTGCGGTCATTAACATATAAGCTGCGCATTCGCTACGGCAAACCCACCATTGACTTCACTGTGAAAGGTGATGCTGGTAAATATGCAGACGTTATTGAATATGGGCGTAGACCTTATCCGGGTGATCCAACGAAACGCCCACCATACGAAGATATCATGAAGTGGATTCGAATGAAACCGCTAAAGCTTCGCAACAAACAGGGCGCATTCATTAAATCAACCGAGAGCGCAATCAAAAGCGCAGCCATTGCCATATCAAAAAGCATAGGCGCAAAAGGTATCGAAGGTATCAACTACTATCAGGAAGCAATAGACGACACATGGGATGAATACAAAGACAAGCTAATGGATGCTTATATCAAATCCGTAGAAAATCGATTACTCTTAAACAAAAGATAAATGGCATTAACAATCGTAGATGAACCCTTCAACTGGGTAGTGCGTGGTCAAAAGATTATGCTGATTGCATCAAGCACAGAAGTAGCGCAGCAAGGTTTTCGCTATGGCTTGAACATTACTGTTGATGCTAAAACGTACACGTTCTATTTGTCACCTGCTCCCGACAATAACATGTACTTTGACATTGCACCACTTGTCGATGACTTACGCAACCAACAGCAACACTTTGCAACAGATAACACCATTGACGATTTAAGCAAGTATTCGCTTAGCGCATCAATCACCGAATGGTGGTTAGTTGGTGGTGTTCTTACTGAAAATGAAGGCAGCGAAGTAACTATGAGTGGACGCATTGTAATCAATGCTTACTATCAAGTATTCGATGGATATAAGCCAAATCCTGAAATCGGTGTTGATGATATTAAGTATGTGCTGCAGGTAAGCTTTAACTACGGCATGAGTGACCGCAAGTATGGCACGCATTCATGGTATTTAGCACCGACTTGGGGAGCAGGCAATCCAACAGCGCAAAATATCGTGTGGATTCCTTCATACGAAACCGACTATGGAACATTGAGCATACCGGGCAACTCAACCTATATGTACAACAATCTTGTGGACAATGTGCGCATTAATTTAGTCAAAGCCAATGGAACAACACTTACCGAAACGCTATCACTAAATGGTTACGATATTGAAGCTTTGCCTGTTTATCCAGCCAACTTGAATGACTGGACAGGTGCATTCAACATTAGACCAAATGAAAACGACAATCCAGGTTGGAGATATTACGAAGTGTTTGCACGTACAAGTGGTACGCAGTCAAGTGTGAAGTACCGATTCTACAATGCAGCTTACTACGGACAGAAGGATTGTCAAAATGATGTGATTCGTTTAGGATGGGTGAATAGCCGCGGTGGATGGGATTATTTCAACTTCATAAAGAAGTCCGAAATGAATGATGAGATTGAACGTAAAAAATACCGAAAGGTGTTGTTCAATAGCACAACCAGCGTGTTCAGCAAAGACGATCGCGGATTGTTTGAACGTAGAAACTTAGTGCAGCAGGTGCTAACAGTTACAAGTGACTACATTCAGGAAGGTGAGTTTTTATTCCTTCGCTCATTGCTTGTAAGCAATCAGGTTGTATGGATAACACAGCGCAACGGTGAGAACATTGCATTGCCTGTCAACTTAGACGATACTACCTACACTGAACGCAAGACACGTGACGGCAAGCTTTACAACCTATCTTTGAAAGTAAGAATGGCTAACGAATACTGGACATAACATGAACGGAGAAGTACAACTAATAGTAAATAATATCGGGCCTGCGAACGTTGCAAGCATGAGCAATGATCCAACGCTCATGGGCATTGGTGCGTTATCGCGCTTTGTGGTTATCAATTCGCCTGAAGTTGCAGCGTTACCATTAGCACAACCGATTACTATTTACAATGCAGCAGGTGACAGCGTAACCAAAACGCTCAATTCGATAGTGGTTGATTCACCTGTAGCCGGTCAAACGAGATTGAACCTTTCAGGTACATGGGCAGATGATTATTCTGCTGCTGCAGGTGGGTATATTATTGTACAAACAGGCACTCAATACTACTTAGACTTATTCGAAAACGAAAGCATCTCGCAGAACTGGAAGTTTCAGGACTTATCCAACTTCAGCGCACAGGGCGCATTTAGTCGCGAGTTTAGAATACCGATGTCCGATAACAACATCAAAGCTATCGGTCCATTATTCGATACCAACTCCGAACAGGGTGCGGAAAACTATTTCTTCTACAAACTGCCTGCTGAGATTCGTGTAGATACGCTTCCGATTGCAACCGGTTATTTACGTGTGCGCAAGGTGTACAAACAAATGAATCGCATCAATGAAGTAGAAGTTGCCTTTTATGCTGAAACTCCTGATTTGGTGCGCACCATTGGCGAAAAGAAGCTAAGTGATATTGCGGCACTTGCTGATTTGAATGAAGTAGTGAACTATGCTAATGTCACAACCGAAACAGCCGATAGAGTTTGGGCGTTATGCGATAGGGGGCAAAGATGGAGCAATGATGGATCTGTGAATTCACGCCCAATACTTAACCCAAGTACACCCATTTTTCCTGCTGATTTAACACCAGCGATTAGTTGGTGGTTTTTGCTACGTAACATCGTGACTGAAGCAGGCTTTGAACTTGTTGCATCTTCACTTGAAAACATCATTGAAGATTACTACATGCCTTTTTGCAATACAGCACAACTGCAAAATGAAAATGGAAGTAATCAATTTTTCTTTGCTGCATATCCACCTACCAACGTACCTATTCCGTACGGTTCATGGACTGGCAATCCGACCATGACTAACCTAACAGAGGTATTTGATAACAATGGCGCATTCAATCCAACGCTAGGATATTACACAGCATCTGCTGGTGGTCAATTTACTTTCTTTTTGAATTTAGTATTTCAAACAAGCGGTGCAGGTGTAACAAATGCATTTACTGCAATAGAGCCACGTTATTATATCATAAGCGGTGCAAACGTTACTAATTTAACACTTCCGACTTTTTTCTATTCACTTAACACAGCCACAGGAACAGGAACGGGAACACTAAATACTTCGATTGAATTATCATTATTGCCCGGTGATTATGTTTATTTTGAGTTTACCTATGTAAATTTAGAATCCGATGGTATTACGGTAATTAACTTTGATCCAGCAATCGATGTAGAAATAGTTGCAGGCAATGGAAGTAATACAGCTTCGATTCTAGGCATAAATAGTGCAACAGTTACAATAGGACAAACTATTGATTACAGGTTGAACGCACCTGATATGCGTCAAATCGATTTTGTGAATGATGTAATCAAGATGCATAACTGCGCTATTGTGCCAAGTCGCATTGTGCCGAATCGCATTGCAATCGTGCCACAAAACAACTATATTGGAACAGGCGATGTTGTAGACTGGACTAGCAAACTTGATATATCAAAAGACGTAGTTATATCAAGCACCGTAGATATTCAAAAGGCAACTTTTCAGTTTACATATACATCAGGTGAAGATGCATACAGCAAGTTGTATCGTGATGCAAATCGTGTATATGGTGACTTCAAACAGGAAGGATATACCATTAACCCATCTACTGCGCCAAGTGACTTTGCAATAGGTGAACAAAAAATCACACTTGTAACACGAAGCACACCAGCCGCATTTGTACCTGGCACAGGCGCACCTATCTCATGTTTTTATAATGAGGATTTGGAATTTGTTGCACCCGGACCACGCGCATTATTTTATGCAGGAATAATAGACATCAATTTATACAATGATGCAACAAGCAGTGCCGCGCCAACTACGGAAGTTCCTATCCTAAATCATTACAGCGATGCATATCCGGAAGTAACTGATTTGGATTTAAACTGGGCACCCGAAACACCCCCACACTTTTCAACTGTTAGTGCTAATCCATACAATAACCTATTCAACAGCTATTGGCGCAATTACATGAATGAACTTTATTCTCCTGAAGGTAGAATAATGGAAGCATTCTTTGCGCTTGACTTAAAAGATATTCTTACGTTTAGCTTTGCTGATAAGATTTGGATTCAGGATAGCTATTGGCGAATCCTCGAAATCAGTGACTACAAAGTAGGATTGCAGGAAAGCACAAAGGTTAAGCTTATCAAATTCCTTGACCAAATCAATGACTGTTCATCGACACCTGTTGGTGTAACTGCTAATGGTGAAGTTGAGTTTGAAAGTGGAGGTGAAGCAGTAGAAGCGACTGAAGATTGCTGTTCACGCTATGGGTATTTTTGGGATGAAATCAATGGCGTGTGCTGGGCATTCAACAATGGTGGTCAGTTTCGCAATTCATTAGTTGGCGGTACAAGTGCTATACGCGTGAACCCATTTGTAGAAGCGTTAAGCAATATACCTAACGCAATAATAAATGGAAGTAGGTTGGCTATTGAAGGGGGTAACAGCAGCATGTTAATGGTTGGGCAGGATTTGTCCTTAACTAAAAACGTTGGCCGCAGTAATTTGTTAGGGACTAATGCTACAACCAATTTACCGGGCTTGCATGTGGGTGGTGGATATCGTGCTGGAAATTCCGCCAATGCTGAAACAGGGTGGGCGCAATCAGGCGTTACTCAATTCCATGTCAAAGATAGTTTTGCGACAGCAGGTGCTACGCAAGAATTATTTATTGAAGGTTTAGCAGGTGAGCACTTAAACATTCCCGATAGCACCACTATGAGCTGCATGCTTAACTTGACAATTCAAGACGATACGCAAATTGATATTGATGTGGCTTTGCTTTCATTTGGATTGGCTAAAGTAGGTGGTGCTGCATTTGCCACACCTGTAACCGTAATAAGCAATGATACGTTTGGCACAGGCTATACATATACAATTACGATTGATACTACTACCAATACAGACGAGCATCGATTTATATTGACTATAAACGCTGCGCCTGCGTTCCCGGTTACTATCATATCTACAGCATCATTACACTACCAACAAAATAAACTCACATAATGGATTCAATCAAAAACTCAATGCGCTACTTACAGCTAGGCATTAACGCAAAGAAGCAACATAACTATTCGCTACGCAAATGGCAGCGTGTTCTATGGTTTGTCACGCTGTATATATGGCGCACTATCTTGTTTTTCGGACTTATCTATTTACTTTCTAAACTTATTTACTAATGGCTGAACCTATTGTAAGGACCTTTGAGATTGACACCGCGAAAAGTGAGCAGAACCTAAGAAGTTTAGGCAATGCTTTTGACAGCGCAGATAATGCTGGTAAATCGCTAAAGGCACAGCTGCGCGAATTACAGGCGCAGTTGGCGAATACTGATCCACAGACGCAAAAGTATCGTGAGCTTAGTGCGGCAGCAGGTGAGTTGAAAGATAAGGTTCAGGATGCTGCGCAGGCAGTAGGTACACAGGCAGGTGGTGCATTTGAAAAGGTTAGTGGTTCATTAGGGCTTGTCACGTCACGTATCGCATCACTTGACTTTGAAGGTGCGGCTGAAGGTGCGAAGTTGCTTGCACAGAATATCACAGACATTAAGCCGGGTGATATTGCCAAAGGAATTCAGGGAATAGGTAGTGCATTCGCTTCGGTTGGTAAGGCTTTATTGACCAACCCGATATTTTTAGTAGGTGCCGCCATTGCAGGTGCTATTGTATACGCCGAAGAACTGCTTTCGCTCATTGATGGTGTTACCGATGCTGACCAAGAACTTTTAGACGTACAAAAGGAACGTGCAGCGGTAGCAAAAGAGAACTACGATAACATTGTAGCTAGTGAAGCAACACTAAAACGTCAAGGCTTTACTGAAAAACAAATAACAGATTTAAAAGTACAAGCGTTAAACACTGCGATACTTGAACAGCAGGTTGTACTTGAAACAAACAAACAGCAAGCAGCAGCACAAATAGCTGCAGCGGAACGTAACGCGAAGTATCTGCAAACGTTCCTTGACTTTGTTACGTTCCCACAGCGCAAGATTGCAGAATTCTTTGAAGGCTTTGTAAATGGTGCAATCGATATCCTGAACAAATTAGGTTTAGGCATTGAAAAGATAAGTGTAACAGGCATATTTGATGACGTAAACAACTTCATTGTAAAAAGCATTTTTGATCCTGAAGAAGAACGCAAAAAACAGGCGCAAATAATTAAGGATAGTGAAAAGGCTTTACGTGATGTAACTGCTCAGCGCGATGGTATTCTAAATGCAGAAGATGCAAAAGAAAAGGCAAGACGAGAAAAGGCTGCAGCCGATGCAAAAGCAGCAGCGGATAAAGAAGCAGCGGATAAAAAAGCGGCAAGTGATAAAGCCACATCGGATAGATTAAAAAATGAACAAGAAATAAGTGATTTACTCGATAAACTTTATCAAGAAAATGTAAAAGAATTTGAAGCAGCCGAAAAGGCAAAATTGGATGCGGCAAAAAAAGCTGCTGAAGAAGAAGAAGCCTTAAGACTGAAAACTATTGCAGATGAAAAAGCTTTACAACAAGGAAAGTTAGATTTTGCAAAGCAAACATTAGATGGAATTGCACAAATCACAGCTGCATTTGGTAAGAATAACGAAAAGACTGCGAAGCGTGCATTTCAAATTCAAAAAGCTATTAGTATTGCGCAGGCAACCATTAGCACATACGATTCTGCAAACGCGATATTTGCGAGCACAGCAAAGAACCCAATTACAACTATATTTCCCGGAGCACCATTTGTTGCTGCTGGTGTAGCGGTAGCTGCAGGTTTGGCGAACGTAGCAACTATTGCAGCACAGCAGTTTCAAGGTGGTAGTTCATCAGGTGGAAGTGGGGGTGGTGCTAATCCACCTTCATTCGGTGGAGGTGCAGGTGGTGCAACAGATTCACAGCCTGCCACGTTCAATCCATTTGCTTCGCAATTCGTAACAAATCGCCCTGATCAATACACGCCACGTGCATACGTGTTAGCGGGTGATGTATCGAGCCAGCAAGAGGTACGCGAAAACGTAGCAGATTTAGCAAGAGTAGGATAACCAATTTATATTTGTAACATGGAAAAAAGAAAAGTAGTTAAGTGTGTAATTGACGAAGAAGGCCGTTTAGGTATTACAGCAATGGGGCTTGTTGATAGTCCAGCAATCGAGGAAAATTGGATTGCATTAAGCAAGATGCAACTTGCCAAAGTAGATGACGAGCGTAGAATGCTGTATGGACCTGCATTGATACCGGATAAGGAGATATTGCGCTATGATGAGAAAGGCGAACCATACTATGTGTACTTTGAAAAGGCAACAGTGCAGGCAATCGCACATCAATTTTTCAAAAAGAATCTTCAGCACACTACCAATCTGCAACACGAAATACCAGTAACAGGTGTGACAGTTGTAGAATCGTGGTTAAAGGAAGGCAAAAACGATAAGAGCATCCAACTTGGATTGCCTGAGTTACCTGATGGCACATGGTTTATCGGAACCAAAGTAGATGAAGACCACGTATGGAATGATGTAAAGGAAGGCAAGGTGCGTGGCTACAGCATAGAAGGCTTCTTTAATGAAGTAGGTGTGGCTATGAGTGGGGTTAAGAATTACGAAGCCGAGTTGGTTCTGGAATTAGACCAGATACTTGGAGGTTTGGATAAATGATTTTTGCATATATTTGCCGAATCTCGTTCATTTGAGTGTAATAATTGGTTTTAGGTTTTAGATTAAAAAGATAGGGGCAAACGAGCCCCTTCTTTTTTTTTACAGCATGCAAGCACGCGAGTATTCCGCTACTGTCATTTTACTTGCTTTCGCATTTTTCATTACAGCCTTGTACTGCTTTTCAGTTAGTCTTACTGAAATCTTCTTTGTCATGAATTCAGGATTTGCTTTCATAATATGGGTATTTATTTATACTGCTAAGATAAGGCATGTGGATACATGTAACAAAATCGCGTTTTTGCTACTATACCTAAATTATAACGATGTCAAACATAAAAGAACAAATCAAATCCGTATTTGCAAAGTACGGCATTGAGCCGTCAAGCGTTGGTATCAAGTTCGAAGAAGAAGCTGCAGCAACTGAAGTAAAGTTTGCTGTTGAAGGTACTTTGAATGATGGTACTAAAATTTATTCTACAGCCAACGAATGGGTAGTAGGTGTGGATATCTACACTATGGATGCTGAAGGCAATCCAGTACCTGTGCCAGCAGGCGAGTATCTTCTCGAAGATGGTGTTACCAAAGTAGTAGTAGGCGAAGAGGGAATGGTTGCCGAAATCGAGCGTGAAGAACAATCTACTGAAATGAGCAGCGAGGATCTCGTAGCTGTTATCGGTTCATTATCGGAGCGTATCGCAGCTTTGGAAACTGAAAAGACTGAACTATCTGCTGCTGTAGAATCTGCAAAGAATGAAGTAGCAACAGTAAAGGCTGAACTTGCTTCAGTTAAGAAAGCACCTGCTGTTCCTTCAGTTAAATCGCAAGAATTTAAAAAGAATGTTGCACCGGTTGTTGCATCGAATGGTAACTCATTCAGCGACTTCATGGAAAGCATTCGCTCAAAAAAGTAAAATAATTCACCTCATAAATTTTAATTAAAAATGCCAACAACAACTTCACTCACCACCACCTATGCAGGTGAATTAGCTGGTGAAATCGTAGCAAA
>Ga0102831_1000528_pt1 | contig 17232 bp, 16 predicted proteins | sample ColrivemetaGS747_FD_84508 | JGI IMG/M metagenome (GOLD analysis project Ga0102831, IMG submission 84508) | Estuarine microbial communities from the Columbia River estuary - Freshwater metaG S.747 | ecosystem: Environmental > Aquatic > Marine > Intertidal zone > Estuary | place: USA: Columbia...
AGCTGCAGTTGCTCTAGATTCTTCAGAAGATACTCTAGTAGTTAAAGATAACTCAGCAGAAGTTGCTCTTGAAGTTTCAACAGAATCAGCCGCTGACATAATTTGTCTAGTCACCAAAGATAACGCACCATAACCAGCTAATGTATCAGGTTGAGCTGCAACGTTAATTAATCCACTGAATGTACGTGTACCACCAGAAGGTGCAGCAACAGCTGCCATTAAACGTACAGTGTTTCCAACTACTTCAATAGTTTGGTTATCAGTAAATGGTAAAGCAGCAACCTCAGATGATAACTGAGCGGCTAAAGATACGTCAGCAGAAGTAGCACGAGAAATCTCAGTAGAAATTGAAGAAGTTAAAGATACTTCAGCAGAAGTCGCTCTAGAAGTTTCAGTAGATACTCTTGTAGTTAAAGATACTTCAGCAGCAGTTGCTCTAGAAGTTTCAGTAGATAACGCAGAGTTCAATGATACCTCAGCAGAAGTTGCACGAGAAGTTTCAATAGATACTCTTGTACTTAAAGATAACTCAGCAGAGTTAGCTCTAGATGTTTCAGCAACAACTTTAGTATCCAATGAACCTTCAGCAGCGATAGCTCTTGATTCTTCAGATGATACTCTAGAAGTTAATGATAACTCAGCAGCTTGTGCTCTAGATAATTCAGTAGAAACAGCGTTAGTTCTGTCAACTATTTCAGTTGATAAACCAGCGTTGATAACCGCCTCAGCAGATTGTGCTCTAGATACTTCAGTTGACAAGTTAGCAGTTAAAGTGTCATCTCCTGCGATACGAGCAGCAGTTTCACCACTTAAACTATTAGTCAATGCCGCGTCAGCAACTAAACGATCAGAAATCTCAGTTGATAAAGCAGTACCGATAGAACCTTCAGCCGCGATAGCTCTAGACTCTTCAGTAGATAATTTAGAATCCAATGAACCTTCAGCAGCAGTTGCTCTTGAAGCCTCAGCAGAAACACCATTAGTTAAAGATAACTCAGCAGAGTTAGCTCTTGATACTTCAGTAGATAATGCAGCGTCGTTAGACAATACATAAGAAGCGAATGCTTGGTCGTTAGTCGTATCAACAGAGTTGATTAACGCAACGATTTCAGCGAATTGGTCAGCGTCAGCAGTTGAAGCAGACAAGATAGCGTCAATACGTCCTTTTTCAGTATCAATGTTTCCTTGTAATACTACCTCAGCAGAGTTAGCACGAGAAACCTCAGCTGATAAATCGTTAGTTAATACTAACTCAGCAGATTGTGCTCTAGACTCTTCAGCGTTTACGTCAGCGATACGATCAGATACTTCAGTTGATAAAGCTGCGTTGATAGCAGTTTCAACAGAGTTAGCTCTAGATACCTCAATAGATAAATTAGAAGTTAATGTATCATCACCCGCGATACGTGCCGCAGTTTCACCAGTTAAACTGTTGTTTAACGTGATATCTCCAGCTTCTCTATTGAATACCTCAACAGATAATGCTGAACTTAAATTGTCATCACCAGCTACTCTAGAAGATGCTTCAGCAGAAATTGCCGCACTTAAAGAAGAAGTTAATGATCCCTCAGCAGATTCTGCTCTAACGATTTCAGATGAAATCGCAGTACTAAATCTACCTTCAATTGACGCGTCTTTAGATGATGCTACTACTTCTTCAGTAGATAATCTCAATTCTAATGATACGTCAACCGAGTTAATTGCCGCTAAGTCAGCTACTAAGTTCGCGATGTCCGCTTGGGTCAATCCCGATGGGCTAGTAATGACTGCGTTGGTTAATATCAAATCCGACTGGCGGTTCAATATAATCCTCGTTTTGTTGTCGTTTGCCATAATTGGTTTTTGTTTGGTTTATTTGTTTATTTAATTTTTTTTTCTATAATAAATATCTAGTACCCCCATAAAAATTAGTGGTTTATTAATTTTTTAATAAAAATTTATTGTTAATCCCCACTAAATAAGGGTTTTGTATGTATTTTGGTAATAAGAATGTTGTTAATAATAAAGATGATGAAGAGCCGACGGCAATAACCATTATATATTTTTTATATATAAATATTCACAAAAATGAAAAAAGACCTATTTTTTGAAAATTTTTTTTAAGATGTTCTATATGAACAAACAATTTCCATTGTTGGGAGGGGTGGTAGTTCAAAATGAATTTCATTTCCTATAACATCATAATCATATTCAACACCACTATTATTTTTCTTTTGAAGGAGTCCGTTAAGAAATATATGTTCACTATTTTCGGATGGTATGTGGTTTAACACAAATACTTTATTATCCCCATCAATAACGCCAGATGGTATTTCTTTATCTATAAAACGTATTGAAGATTGACCACCATTGACTAATAAGAAGGCAATTTGTTCCCAGTCTGAGATATCACCTATCCAGTCAATGTTTTTTAACTTATAATATTTACTACCCCCCGCAACTCCAACAATCATTCCAGCTCTACGTCTGTCGTATGTTATTAGGTTGAGGTCATCAATGGTATTAACGTTCCTAAGTCCATCAACACCGAAGATGGGGTCAATAACTGGGTATGTATCATCGGTATTCATTGGGGAAATAAATCCCATGATACCAACACCACCAATTAAATCAAAATCAGTCCCCATTTAATTTTTAATATTTTTTTTAGCTACAAGCCCATACATCCACTTTTGATGAAGTAGATACATAAGTCCTATACACTTTATATATAACTGTATTTCCAAAATAGTCAACCATTGTTAATGTTCCTTGAGTTATAAAAGGTATTACGAAGTTATTACAACCCGATACACTATTTCTAAATATCGTTGGAGTTATAAAATCTTCTGGTACTAATATATACCCATAACCAGACCCAGCAGGTAGTTCAAGGTGTGAATCAATTATTTGACTTCTAAATGTATATGATAAGTTATACGCTTCTTCTAATGATATATTTACTTTATTTAATTTTCCATAGTACACTACCGGTGAAATAACAATCGGTGAAGACGTTGGTGTCGGAGTAGGTGTACTTGTTGTTGTCGCGGTCGGAGTATTTGTCGGTGTAATACTAGGTGTTGGCGTTGGTGTTGCCGTCGCAGTATTAGTTGGAGTGATACTCGGAGTCGGAGTCGGTGTATTTGTTGGTGTCGCCGTTGGTGTTGTTGTCGGTGTATTCGTAGGTGTTGGAGTAGGTGTTGGTGTATTTGACGACGTAGGTGTTGGTGTAGGAGTTATATTTGGATTCGGTTTTGGTGTGAATGTATATATAATATCCTGTTCAGTGTAAAGGTAGTTTACATTAAGTGTTTGTGCCGATTGTGCGACTAATATAGTTTGTGATCCTTCCGCAACTCTTGTCCAATCATCCTCAAGGATAACACGTTTTGTTCCAATTAATTGTCCTTGAGGTACTACAACTTCGGTATTAACAACAATTGGTGCTCCTAACGCCACATAGAATGACTTAACTAATTGACAAGTATAATCTGAATCAATTGTATATGGTAAGGTAACGTAAAAATCGATAATAACTGACCCTGAACTTATTATTGTTTGTATACTAACATTAAAGTCTGGTATCGGTGATGATGACGGTGTAGGAGTCGGTGTTGGCGTAGCTGTCGTAGTATTCGTTGGTGTAATAGTCGGTGTTGGAGTTGGTGTGTTAGTTGGAGTCGCTGTTGGTGTCGGTGTAGGTGTTGAAGTTGGTGTAGATGATGGCGAACTCGTTGGAGTTGGTGTGTTAGTTGGAGTAATACTTGGTGTTGGAGTTATTGTTGGGGTAGGTGTTGGTGTGATATCAACTATTACACCCGCATCATCAACACAACAAGGGAATTCCGATACATAACAATTTTCATATGGTAAATCATCCGCGATGAATGATTCTTGAACGTTGATATATAATTTTTCATTTATTGGAAGAATAAGTACCCCATCATCATTTCTTAACATGAACTGAGCTTCATATCTTCCCGGTCTATTTGTATCTCTATTTGTAAATTGGTAATAAATATAATATTCTGGTTCAGCATTTGGGTCATCTAGGAATTTCTCAACGAACCCAGCAGGTCTTGATGTTATTTTTGGAATTCCAGATTCAATATCAACCATGGAGAAGAATATCGCTGACGACTCAATGATTTTCATAAAGTCGTTATAATCCCCCCTACCATTTTTGGCTACTTGAATTTTAAGAAGTGGTAAAGTTGAATTTTTCTTAAGATAAAATTCCATTAATTATATTTTTAATATAAATAGTAAACACTTCAAAAAATTTTTAATTTTCTTTTCTTAATTCAGGTGAATAATGTTCAAATCTATCGTGCTCGGTTGGTGTGATTAATAATAACCCAAAATTTAATTTATTATTTTTTTGTTCTTCAAACATAAACGCCATTAATGTTTGTTCAAAAACATATTGAAATTTTGTTGTTAAAAACATTTTTTTATTTCCTTCCCTTGATACTATTTGTGGCCAATTGGAATAATACACTTCCCCGGTGATATAAGGTATTTGTTTATGTATTTTTATATTTTTGAAGTTTGTTTTTGGGGGGTCTTGATCATATCCCACTTTTGGTAGGTTTGGTTTTTCTGGGAAGTACTTTTCCCTTGTTTGTTGACTTATGTTATACCACGCCCATTGTGTTGCGTTATTTCCAAAAAATTCGGTGAAGTTTAATTTAAGATAATCAAAATTTTCTTTTTTAATTATTTCCAATGATTTGCTGTATAATTTTTCAACATATCTATTAAAACCATTTTTACATAATTCCCCTTTTATTGGGTAGAAATTCATATCATCCTCAAAAAAATACATATATTTATGATTAGATTTATCAAAATGTTCGGCAATAAATTGTCTTCCCCCACAAATTCCAATGTTATCTTTTTTTATATGTGTGAAGTCATATTTTTTACATAACTTAACATATTCTTTTGTTGTTGATAAATCCGTTGAATTATCCAATAAATATTTTTTTGGTTTGAGGATAAAATCTTCATCATATTCCAACATGGATTTAATTAATGTTTTGAATTGGTTTGGTGAATTAAAGGTTATAACATATAACGCAACTTCATCTTCTATTGGTTTATGATTTTTTATATATTCAAAAAAAGGCCATATAAGACCATTATCTTCCACCGAATGTAGTTGGATATCATTGTTATAACTTAATATCGTTAAAAAACATTCTTCCGTACCCATATACCCATTTTGTAATGTATTTTCCATTATGGAATAGTATTGGGTGTTAAGTTGATGAATATATTCTTTTTTCCCACCGAAGAATCCCCCACGACAAACATATTTAACATAATCGGTATTACAATAATCCGCCATCGGTTTTCTTTTGAATCCATGAATTTCTTCTGAACCAATGTATGGGTATGATATTAATAAAAAATCCTTTTCAAGGAATGTATCTAACTTATCAAAAACTTTATCATGGGTGAAATATCCCGGATGAACGGTGTTTGTTATCCCCCCATCAATCCAAAAGAAATATTCGGAGTTAAAAGGGTTATCTAGAGCAACATCGTTTAACATAAAGAACTTGGTCATCACAATTGGATTGTAATATGTTAAGTTCGCTTGTGGTGATTCGGATAACCATGATGCAATATTTCTCCATTCATCATTATTTCTTATTTCTTGAATAAGATTAAAATGGGGTGTCCAGGTGTTAAAATCTGTTAAATTCTTTATGTATATTCTTGTTGGTTTGTTTTTCCTTATTTCCTCAACTTCTTGTTTTAAGGATTCGTCAATGAAAATACACAATTGATTATCGGTTTTTAATAATTCAAAAAACTTTTCTTTATATGAATTAAAATCACGTTTGGACCAACCATCCAGTTGACCACGACCGATATCCCATAATCCCGTTATTATTGTTATGTTTTTGTTCATCTTTAGAAATATCCTACAATACGATCACACCACCCCTTTGATGTTGAATATGGCCATACCACCCATTTGTGTGGTTTTTTTGGGGTTTGAAATTCCCTCCATATTTTACAATACCCATCAGGGTCGTTGAATAATCTTTTTATTTCCGTTTTATCCGCGTCTTGACGATATATAGTATCATCATTTTCATTGTGGAATGCTACAACTATGAATTCATAATCATCTTCTGGTAATAAATTAAAATCCACATCAATACAGTGCTTAAATATTGATGAAAAACTTGATAACCATTCTTCCTCGTTATTATATAGATATGGGTTTGGTGGGTATTTTTTATCTAATGTATATTGTTGAACTCCCCTAATTGAGAATTTTAATCCCGCATATTTTTCATAATCTTCAAGTGTTCTAACATTTCCAAAACCATATTCCCCAAATTCTTCTGGATTATATTTTTCACCATCCATTGAGAATAATTTTCTATTTCTTAAATGGGATTTATCATTTTTAAGATACCAAGTTTTATCATCATCCCACGCTTTAACTCGTTCTTTTCTTGTATATTCATGCCAAGCAACCACTTTTGTTGTGTGGAATAAATCATATCCATGGGTATATGCTCTTGCTGCGATGGATATTTCTTCACCATGAAAATATATGTTTGGGTCGTGTTTTACTTCATTTGAAAATTGTCCTAATGTAAAACAAAAATGTGCTGAATAAAACCTTGCTGGTATTGGTTCATGAATGTTTTTCCAATTTGGAATAACTTCTGGTAAAAAGAATATCGCACCTTCGGGGATATATCTATCAAACACCATTCTCCATGGTTCTAATACTCTACCTTCCGGGTCATTATCTGGGTCAAAAGAAGATACATAACCGGTGATTAATGGTTTTTCATATCCTTTATTTTGTAATAACTTAATTTCATTGATTAATATTTCATCCCAATCTTGTTCAAAACGCATGTGGGAATCAAGTTGGAAGGTATATTCTTCTTCATCATATAATGATTGAATTTGATTTCTCGCCCAACAAGCACCTTTTGCGTCGGTATATAAAACATCAATTATTCTAAAACGATTATCTTCTTTATATTTTGTTAAATCATCAAAAGTATCATCTGGATGATATTGATGACAAATTCCAAATACTAAATTTTCAGGATGTTTTGACTTATCAATTAATGATTCGATTGTCGGTATAAGTTGGGGATCACGATATGCTGCGATTTGTATAAAAATTTTCATTTATTTTTTATTTATAAAATAAACAAAAACTTGATTTAATAAATTAAAATCCTTTATATTTTTTTATTTGCCAAACTGGTAGATAATGCGAAGCATATAGGTACGGTCTTAACGCCAAAAATAATTGTTTTGTTGCGTTTATTGAAGCGTTGCGTGTTATTTGTTTTAATGTTAAGAAACTACTTAAATACGTACCAATACATTCAGTTCCCAATTCAACCCAATCATTTGTTATCGGTGACCAATAGTACTCCGAAATCGTTATTCCTGTTGTTTTTATTAATTCACCAGACACTCCAACTGGTGCTAAAGATATATCGTCAACTGGATGTAAATAACTAAATTCTTCAATACCTGGGAAGATATCATTTAAAGAATCCGAACCACAAACAATATCAAACCATTCAGTGTATTCCGAATTATTTCTCCACCATTTAATCTTAACGTCCCTAAAACCTGCCTTATGATAAACGCTATTGTTATTTTGAGTTGTTAAAAATTCTTGTAAAGTTGTTAAATCATATGGTAGTTCATTGTCATTATAACCAAAATATTTAGTGTTGATGTTTTCTTCTAATTCTATAAAATATTGATCCTTAACATCCCTCCATTCTGAATCTAAATCTTCTTGACTAAAACAAACATAATTTTCTAATTCTTCACAAGTTGGTTGTTGATTAATATCATCTAAAAAATCAATACCAGTTAATGGATAATTAACAATGAACGTATTTTCATCACAAAACCCATCCAATTCACAAACATTAAGTGAATAACACAATGGTGTTGGAGGGATATTTGGACAAGTATTATCAACACAAGGATCGTTAACCTCAATAATTAAACCATCATCACCAACCAAATCTTTACCACAAACATATAACGTTGTTGCTGGTTGAACAACATCGTTAACATTAGTTCCTTGACAATCAACATATGAAAAACTTAAATTAACAACCGTTGGATTATAAACACTTATACATAAACATTCAGTAGGTACTGGAGTTGGTGTAGGTGTTGGAGTCGGTGTCGGGGTTGGTGTAGGTGTTAAACAAGTGTAATACCTAAAAAATTTACAACCCTCAATATCAATAACCTTAATTAATAGTTCTTCAACCCCACCAAATTCACTAGGTGTTATTAATTCAATAGATGGTGGTATTGTAGTTATTCCAAAAGCAACCAAATAACAATAAGAATCCGTGATATCGCAAATATAGATATCATATGGTGAATGACCCGATATTCCAGTTAACTCAAACGTCATATGTAAAATGAAGGTGTTGGTGTTATATAAATTGGATATGATGGTGTTATACTCGGAGTTGAAGTTGGATAAAACGTGTGTGTCGGTGTGATTGTTGGAGTGTTAGTAGGTGTTGGAGTCGGTGTTGGAGTAGTCCTAACAACATTCATAATATAAGGACAATCCGTACTTTTAACCAAAATAGTATACGTACCATAAACATCACACGGGGGTAATATACCTTCAGTGTTAAATGAATAAGGTATGTTTACATCACCCAAATTTATAGTTATTTCTTGATTATCTGGTTTGAATAAAATATTCACCAATTCACCATTGAAGTTATTACTTGATATTGTTATCCTATTAGCCATTATTAAAAATTCTTCTCAACCGCAATACAGATTTCTCCGTTTTGATTTATTAATTTTTTCATATCATCAAATGATATATAAGCATATCCATTTACTCCCCAGTTTTTACCCCAGCTATTTTTAATTCTAAATAATTTTTTATTTTTATCAACCCCATTAATAACATACGCATGACCACCAACTATACCGCCGGTTGGTCTAATAATACCATTACGATCTGGTCTAAACATACCACGATACCAATAAGTTCCAACAACAACTGGTCCCAATTCAAATACCGTTTTTATTAATGTGTCAACATCAAATGCCCAATAATAGGAATCAATAACATTTTGTGTTTTTAAGAATTTAGCACCACCCCTAACAGATGTACCATCATAATTTTCACCAGGCCATTCATCTACCTTTTGTGCTTGAGAATAAATTAATTCTGGTGATACAATTGGGGCGATACCCCCATGTTCAACTGGCCCATCTTCAATCCAATGTGCCCACGAATACCCCACACAATATGGTTTATCCCCTTGATTTCCCCACCAACCATCACCACTCCAGAATCTAACCATCGGTTTTGGTGAAGGGGAAGGAGTTGGTTGTGGTTTATTAGTTGGTCGTCTATTTATTTTAGTTTTGATTAACTCAAAATTATTTTTAATTAAATATTTGTTATCCCTAACATCTGGAATAAACATTCTACCCAAGAATTTATAATCTTCAGTCAATTCAACTGGTGATTCAATAGTTGAACCATTGCTAATACTATAGGTGAAGTCATTTTCCAAACAAATTGTCGTTGAACAATCCGGACAATCTGGATTAAACATATCAAACTTATTCTTAAGGACGTTGAAGTTATGTTTAACTTCTGGTGCTGATAATGGAACAACATACATTCTGAACTGTGATACCGCACCCTCAAAAGTACCCGCGAAATGTTGATTAATTAAAATATTTGTATTCAAACCACTGAAGGTTGTTCCACTTAATATATCATTTGATAAACATTCTGGGTCTTGTATGTATGGTCCATTTAATTGCGTGGTTGAACTAAAAGTTAAATTTTCAATTAACCCTTGTGTACCACCACCCCATGAAATGTTAAATGGAACACCAATTTGTTTTTCCTTATCAGTATTTAACCCTCTAGGAATAATTTCTTCAAAATTTTCAATGGTGTGGAATATTTTACCATTAAGATAAATTCTTAATCTACCTTTACGATAATCTTTTTCTTTTAACCAATCCTCATTTAAGTTAACCAATTCAACTTGTTCAGGTGTTGGCGACCCAGAATGGTTATATTCACCACTAACTAATGATTGTGTATTATTCGCTAATGATTCAAGATAACTTGTTTTTGTTATAACATCTAACCCCCCTTTATATAATAAATCACAATCGTCCAAAAATTGATAACGTTGCCAAACAACATTCAACATAAACCAATGTTCATTGTTTAACCATTCAGGATTTTCTTGTTGGCATCTAGGGTAAATTGGTTCAGTATAATAATTTTCAACTGTATAGCCGGTTGTATAAGTAATATTCTTATCACAAGTATCATCGGTAATACAATCCCCAGTGAATCTTAATACTCTAATACAAATAGATGGGTTTTTAACATCACCAGATAACTTAAACGATATTGCGTTAGATATTGAATCATATAATGGATTGGATTCACACGTATTCTCAATACTTGATGAACATGAATGTTGTTTACATTCCCAACCACAAGTGTCATATTCCGGTGTTGAACATCCACAATATTTACATTGATAACATGTTGATTTTACATTTGAACATTTATCACACCCATTGTTTTGGTGATAATCATATTTATCATCCATTGAACGAGGAGGGTAAACATAAACACAACGACTACTTGTATTTCCTGTATCACAACAAGCACAAGTGTCTAATTTTTCATGTAAACCTTCAGTTATTCTAGTATAGCCGCTAATCGGTTCACCATTCGCGTGATGATAAAATTTATTCTCAGCTCTAGTTCCTAAATAGAAAAAAGTGTTTTTATTATCTGGGTATAAAGTATTTAGTGTGGTTTGCCCACTACTCGGTGTATATTCATTGAATAATCTAGGTTTAAGTATTAACTCAACACTCCAACCCTTATTCATTCTATTCGGCATGACTTCGTAATCATAACCAAATAACTTATAAAACCCTTGATAGAATCCACCATATAATTCATGGTATTTACCAACATTCGGTAGTTCCTTCCCAACGACTTCGTAAACAATAACGTCATTAAACCCTGAAAAAACAATATTCTGTGAAGTATAACCTGTTGTTTGAAATAATTTCATTCTACGATCAAACTTCAACCTATCAAACTTATCCGATTCACTTATTAACCCTTTTGTAAATGTTAACGTATTCCCGGTCATCTTATCAACTAAACCATTGTCAATACCAGTTAAACCAATATCACACAAGGTTGTTGATGAAAAACAAGATAAATCTTCATCATTTATATTATAATAATTTTGGGATACAAAAATATTTTGAGGATTATATGAACCATATACCAACGATAAATTTTGTTTAGTGGTATCTTCACTATTAGTATCAAAATATAATGGCAATTTATTACCATATGTTTGTGCGATTAAAAATGGTGAAAATACAACTTCTTGGTTATAGTCCATTTCATCTGAGGTCATAGCAACATAATAGGTATCACGACTAAGTGTTATCTTCCAGTTTTGATTAAAATATTGATTAATATTTTGTGGCACGTTATTCTTTTTTAGATAAATACTCGGTTAATGAATATTTATTAATAAAGTGATTCTATATGTTGGAGTTTAATAAAGAATATTATAACAATAATTGTTATTTTCTTATAAAAGAAGGTAAAAATAAAATCATTGTTTTCTATACGGTTGGTGATACATTAACCGAATCTAGAAAAAATGATAGTCGAATGGATTTTGATAAAAAACATGAAAAAGAAGTAAAAGAAAATATTTCAAAATTCTTAAAACAAAAAAAGAAATTATCAAAAGATTATATCACCAAAAAATTTGAAAAAATTAAAGATGGTGAATTGGACGAACTTGTAGATTCGGACGCAACTATGTTGGGATCAAACGTTCCGATATTAGATCAAGGACAATCATCAAACAGTACAATGGACCAGAGAATTAACACTGCCCGTATTATACAAGACCCATTTAGATTAGGTTATCGTGTATATTGGGGGGAAAGTGAAGATGAAAAGTCAAATACAATTTCTGAAACTGATGTTCATAAAAATTTTGGTTGGGATGAAACAGAATACCTGGACTATGATGAAACGGTTGAAACCCTTGAAGATATGGGGGTTGAAAATCCTGAAGAACGTGCTAACGAATTCGGTAAAGATCCAAAACTTGAAAAGGGAAAAGTTAAAGGTGCGTTCATTAAACAACGACTATCCGAAAAAGAAAAAATTGAGGAAGAAAAAAAACAAATGTTAAAAATGGTAGAAGATATCTTAACAAAAAAAAATAAAGATAAATCCGATATCATTGAAAAAGAACAAACAAAACCAATTGATACATTCTTAAAAAAGAATATTGAGTCAATTAAAAAAATAGCGAAAAAAGAAGGTGTATCCATAAATGATATTATTAAAGCATTAAAAAACAATGAATAGTGATTTATATGGAAATATAATCCCCCTACCAAAAACAATCGTTAATTATCTACAACAATGTTTTGACTCAGCAAATGGTCATGAACGAATTGAAGGATATAAACGAAATAAAGAATTGCGTGAAAAGAAAACAATAACTTATTCACAACTTAAAAGGATGAAAAATTGGTTTGACAACTTCAATGGTAATGATGATGACAAACCTTTTATATTGAATGGTGGACACTACGTTAAAGATTGGGTTAACAATACCCTAACTACAATGCGTGATGGTGTTGAATTAGGTAAAGAAATAAAATCTATAGTATTACCAAACCAATACCTAGACCCACATCAAAAAGATAATATAACGGATCTTAATAGACCATCAAAAGCACATAAGTCTTCTTTAGACTATTATAATTCCGAAATAACAGAAAACCTTAAAAGAATAAACGATTTAATTAAAAAAATAATCTAATTATGCCAGCTAATGAACCATTAAATTTTGACCAACCGAATAACAAATTATCACAAATCGCACAAGGTGAACGTGGTAAATTATTCCCTAAAAATGATTATAAAAAAACCAATGAATATACCTCAACAAATCCGGACGCTTTAGCGACTGGTGATGCTCAAGGTAAAGGAACTGGTGCTTTTTTAGATACTAATAACGATAACGCAGGTGCGATTCAAGATATCGTTGAACGTAAAAAAGAAATAGTGATCAATACTTATAAAAAAGTTAATCCATACACAACACCAAAAGCTTAACATGAATCTTTACAATACAGTTAAAAACCTTATACTTGAAGTAGCGTCGGTTAATTCGGTGATTAAGGCAATTAAACATAAACAAAAAATCATCATCTATTACGATGGTGACGAACCAGGTGGTAAAGGTTTACGTGAAATAGAACCTGTTTGTTTTGGGTATAGTAAAGCGGGGAATCCTATTGTTCGTGCTTGGGATGATAAAGGAGCGTCACACACCCATTATAAACGTAAACAACCACTACCAGGATGGAGGATTTTTAGAGTTGATAAAATATTGTCTTTTAAACCAACGGGTGAACCATTTTTAATCCCAAGACCAGGTTATAACCCAAATGGGGATAAAAGTATGACAAGGATAATAATTAACGCTAAATTTGATGATAATAATAACGATTTAATCGCATAAGTATGAATAACGAAAATGATTTAATTAAAAGATTAATGGTATCCAAAGCAATCATGGATAAACATAATACAATGGGTAGAGGTGGTATCCCAACAAATATTAATTCAACACCAATGGTTGAAGATTATCAAGCACCAACTGCGAACTACAACCTACCAGAAGAATTTATGGCCGAACAAAAAACAATACCAAATCCACAACCATTAACCACGGATCGTATAATGAGTTCAAAACTACCTGACGCAATAAAACAACTTATGATTGAAAATCCAATCGCTCAACCAACATCAATGGGGGGTAATACAACATTATCCGATGATTTAGTTGAAAAAGCATCAAGATTAATGAACAAAGGTACTACACCAATAACTGAACCAAGACAAAAACAAACACCTCAACAATCAATACCTTCCATAACAGCTGATGATATTAGATCAATAGTTCGTGAAACAATGGAAGAAGTACTTAAAGAAAATGGTCTACTTGTAGAATCAACATCCAAAACAAATGAACAATTTAAGTTTAGAGTCGGTCAACATATGTTTGAAGGTAAACTATCCAAAATACGAAAAATAAGTGAATAAATTAAAACCCTCGTTAAAAACGGGGGTTTTTTGTTCCACCTCGTTTATGTAGTGAATGACGAATTGATTCCTCAATTAATATTCCCGCACCAGTAGTTAATATAATCAATCCAATTGTCTGAATATTATTGATTTGTTTTTGATCTGGATATGTACTATAACCAGGGGTAAAAAAAGGATATACTTGAGCACCATATAAATATGTAAAACTACCTCCAGCTAATAACATTCCACCAGTGAATGTTAAATCCAAATCATTCCCACAACCAAAACGAATACCATACCCATATCCATATGGTCCACGTTGACCAAAACAATTAATACTTGTTAATAGGAATAATGTTAACACCAACTTTTTCATAATCTTTATCTTTAATTTATTTACCAAATTTACAAAAAATATTTATTCAGATATTGTTTGAATGAAAAAAACATTTATATTTGTAGAAGAAATCACGATAAAAAAAAATTAAAAATATATTTGACCAATTAAAAAATAATAACTAATTTTACTAAAAATCTTTAATCTTATTCTTATGAAAAAACATTCGTTAGCAACAAAAGGTTTATCCTTATCACAAGCACAATCAATTTCTAATTTGTGTAATCAACGTGCGTCAGATATCGCTGCTGAGTTAAATGGTATCAACAATGTTGAGAAGAAATTAACAATTGGTGATCAAACTTATGTTGAAACAGTTGGTAAACCAGTACCTACTAATCTAACTGAATTGTTGTTAGAAAAAGCTAAACTACACGCAACTCAAGCGTTCTTAATGGAGAATATTAAAGCGAAGGATTCTTTACTTAAAGAAGCTCGCTATATGGATATGGAGTTGACAATAGAACAACCTACTAGACCTAAATTGGGGGTGTTTGAACCATTAGATAATGTTGATGAAAATTTTGGTTGGTCACAACTAACTGAAAATGAAATCAATGAATATACTGAAGCGGAGGCTTATGCCGCACATATTGGTCAGTTCATTCATAAGAATGGTCCGTTAGATTCTTTAAGAAAAGAACTTCCTAAAATTAAAACTTTAGAATGGATTGAAATTGAACAAGGGAAGAAAACCCCTTTAATGGTACACATCCACCACACTAACGAACAGTTGTTAACCATTCATAATGAATTGGCGACTAAACATCGTCAGTACGAACAACGAGTAAACTATTTTAAGGCTAAAGTTAAAGATCTAACTACCGCTGAAAATGCTCGTATCGCTAGACACAATGCCGATGGTTTTTCTAGAGTTAATTCATCTAATGATGTATTGAATAGTCAATACCAAAAAGAATACGCGGCGTACAACGCTGAATTAACTAGACTACGAGAAGAACTTGAGTTCAATCGTCAAACTAAAATTAGTGAAATCGCCGCATTAAGAATCAACGTTGATTCAAGATTCCAGGACGTTATTGACCTTTATTTATCACAATTAAATTAATAAGGTTGGGAGTGGTTAAACAGAAGTTGATATCACCCCCATTTAGGTTTGATAGGGTAGGTTTTCTGAAAATATAAGATATAGTATATACAGCCTAAGATAACTGCAACAAGTAGTTATAACTTAATATTTTCCGCTCTATCTACAAATTCTTAAAACTGAGTTTTGACTCTAATGACCACACAGGTTAACCGGATAGGTACAACTGGGTGGTAAAAACAAGACTTAGATTTTGATTTTGTCTTTGAGTAGGTAGAGGTCTTTGGTATTAGTTTTGGTTTTAACTTTATCTATGTATCCTACTTTATCAAGCCACTTATTTTTTTTCATCATTTATAATAAATCCACAAATAAAAATTGACTTATAGGTATCAAAAACCTATATTTTCTTTAATGGGTTAACCCCACTATAAATAAAAATTAATTAAATATGATAAATAACAACCCCTTGAATGGTCGTGATAAGATTAGAGTGTTAGCTCTAGCTTCAGACCAGTCGGGGGTTGGCTGAGGTAAATACCGTACAGTCGACCCCCATGTTATGCTACAGGAAATGTATGGTGATGAATTCCATGTAGATATTGACCCAAATCCAAACATCAATGACGCAAATTATTGGAGAAAATATGATATTGTTCATGTTCACCGAAATATTGGTCATTCATACGAACAGAATTTGGAAATTATGGACTTCTTGAAAAAAGAAGGAATCGTTACTGTTTATGATATTGATGATTATTGGCTACCAACAAAAGAACATCCAATTCATTCATTGATTGTTAAACATAAAATACATGAAAAAATCGTTGCTAACCTTAAAAAAGCGGACTACGTGACGACAACAACAAGTGTGTTCGCTAGTGAAATTATGAAGTTTAATAAAAATGTTCATATTTTTCCCAACGCAATCAATCCGGATGAAAAACAATTTAATGTACCAACATTAGAGTGTGATAAGGTTAGAGTTGGTTGGATTGGCGGGTCATCACATTTTCACGATCTTAAATTATTGGATGGTTTTATTGGTAAAAATTCATCAATCAATAAAGATATCCAATATGTATTGTGTGGTTTTGACACTAGAGGTTCAGTTACGGAAATCAATCAACAAACTGGTGAAGAACGTAAAAGGGATATTAGACCAGAAGAAACTGTATGGACTAAATACGAAGCGATTTTCACAAATAATTATAAAACTGTTGACGAAAATTATTTGAAATTTTTACAACAATATAAAGATGAACAATATGTTTGTGATTATACATTACCATATAGAAGAATTTGGACTTTACCAGTGAACACTTATGCGTCGCATTATTCCAATATTGATATTTCATTAGCACCAATAAAGAACCATGTTTTCAATAGAATGAAATCACAATTAAAAGTCATTGAAGCAGGTTTTTATAAAAAGGCATTAATCGCATCAAATGTTGGGCCATACACAATTGATTTGACACATTCATTAAAAAATGGTATATTTGGTGATGGGAACGCGTTATTGGTGGATGAAGTTAGAAATCATAGTGATTGGTCAAAATACATCAAGAAGTTAGTTGAAAATCCAAATATGGTTAAAGATATGGGCGAACG
>Ga0102831_1000533_pt1 | contig 17192 bp, 23 predicted proteins | sample ColrivemetaGS747_FD_84508 | JGI IMG/M metagenome (GOLD analysis project Ga0102831, IMG submission 84508) | Estuarine microbial communities from the Columbia River estuary - Freshwater metaG S.747 | ecosystem: Environmental > Aquatic > Marine > Intertidal zone > Estuary | place: USA: Columbia...
ACTCATAAATTCTTAATATAGTATCAGGTACTCCAAAACAATCTATAAGTAGTTGTAATCCTGCAACAGTACCTTTCTTTTTTAGCAGGTAAGGTAGGTTGTGATATAGTCTTTTATAAACTAATTTTTGAGCATCATTGAACGGAGTAGTCTCTGCTGAAGCGGTTACGTAATTTGTTATCCATTCACTCCCTGTCGGAGGTAGAGTCCCTCCAGCAGCGTTAATTCCTAAGTAGGTTGTATATAAATCGTTATTACTTAGGTTGCTTTCATACAAGGTTATTCCGTAGGATCTTAGAGCATCGGCTGCTAAATCAATTGAAATACCTTCCGATAATCTATTGTCACCGTCCTGTCTATTCTCGACTGCTTGAGTGTATAGCCAGATTTGATCGAACATCTGAGCAACCATCTCGTTAAAGAGTTTGAATTGATCGTTATCAGAATCTTCTGTTATATACTGAGGGTATATATTGTAAATATAATTTTGATTCTGTTCGTCATAGAGAGAGGCAGAGGTTAGTTGTGTGTTATACCAGCTTATTACTTGAGCTGATCCAGTAGAGTATAGGGTGTAGGGTTGAGTAGAGGTTGATTTTGGCCAGCTTTGGGACCCAGAGTCAAAGTAGAGAAAATAGTCATACCCGTCGAAGTTAGTGACTAAATCGTTAATTCTAGATTGGTATACTGCTTTACTGCTTGAAGCTTCAATGGAGTTTGGGATTGTACTTAAACTAGTGATTTGAGAGTTGTAATTCTCAATCAAACTAGCTTTTTCATAGAAGTTAATTAGTCTCTGTTCTATAGAGCTAAAAAAAACAAAGTTACTAAAATTTGTATAGTCTGTATTAAGTTCTGCTCTTCTTTCTACTAATATACTGTTTAACTGATTAGAGAGATTAATATCAGAGCTACTGTAGATCGAATCTATAGTTTGAAACTCAGTAGAGTTATTAGTCTCTTGCTGTGCTTGAATGTTGAGGTTCGGACCTTTTAAGTATATTTGCTGGGCTGAGGGTAGTTCTTCTTGTGGATATTCTACCCTGTATGCAACCGGCTCTGATTTCTTTTCAACAAAGTTAAAAGTTGATCTCGTACCTAAGTTAGAGGGGAGTGGTTGGTATAATTTAATTAATATGGCAGTTCCGTCAAAGCCTACATTAGTAGCAAGAAGTAGGGTATCGCTATTAAAATCTAAATCAAAACCTTGAAAGGTTTCTGTGCTATTTAGAAAATTAGTTAGTGTAATGGATACTGCTTGTAATGCAGTAGGATCTAAGCTTGAATTAGAAACTCTTAACTCTGTTCTATCTGATGATATCTCAGTAATATTAAAAGTAGGTGAACCTATAATTAAGTTACTTAAAAAATTATAGTTAATTTTATAAATTCCTTGAGTATAATTATTAGATGCTAAATCTTGAGCTGGATCTAAGTTTATTTGTGAAGTAGAGCTTCCAGAGATCTTACCGCTCGTTACAGAGTAGTTAGTTGTTAATCTAGAAATTAAGTTATCGTTTACATCGTATAGGTAAGCTTGAATATAATCTGTTTCTGTATTATATTTACTTGATACACTAATGGTTGATATGTTGCTTTCATCTACAGAGGTTAACTCCTGTCCTTCAGTATTTAATGGTAATATAGGAAGTATTTGTGGAGTAGACATTATTTAGGTATTTGTAAGGTAAGTAAAGATTGTTGTAAATCCAAATTCTCTTGTCTTAATTGTGTAATTTCTTGTTGTAATGCTTCAACTTCCTGGTTAGTCCCTACACCTCCTACATACTCTCCACTTGTCTTAATTAAGTACTCATGTGAGTTTATATCTCCGGATTTAGGGATTATATAAAATAAGTTAGTGTATGCTGCAAAGAATTCAGGTACTGTTATAGTTTCTGCTACAGGTGCTTGACTTACAGGAGAAGTTACTCCGAATTGAGTAAATGAAGTATTAACAGTTCTTGTTAATTCTGCTTTATTGTACTTAGTTACTTCTATGTTGATTGTTTCGACCATTATCCGTTTATAACTTTAAAGTAGTAGTTACTATCTAATATTTGAGTTGTTCCTCCGATTAAAGTTTTGATAAGGAGTTTATAGTATCTTTCTGGCTCTAATCCATCCATATATATGTCAAAGTAATTACTATTTGAATCTGCACTAAGTTTTGTATACTGTGTATCAAAATCAATTACAACTTCGTCAGTATCTAAATCTTTTAAAGACCAAAAAGATGCAGTTGGTAGGTAATAGTTAGTTGTATAAAATGAAGAAGTTGTAAATACTCTAGGTGGGAATTGCGGTCTTGCATTTACTCTAAATCTTTGGATTGATTGAGGTTGGTAAGATCCGGCATTATTCGGTAGGGTGACTACTACATCAGGGGTTGTTACGAATGTCTGAGTTGATGAACCTGTATTAAAGATAAAATCAGACCATCTAAATTCTAACTGCGGTGGGTAGATTGTATTTGTATCTACTGAGAAGTATTTTAATTCTGCTGTCTTAGTGCTGTCAAATTCACTAGAATTTGCTTGTTTAATGATAAATCCATTGTTTGTTATAGAACTACTATACCAGGCTAAGACTGTATTTGTTACGTTAAATGTTAGATCGAAATCACTTCTGTACTGAAGAGAGGCTGTCTGAATATAAGTAGAACTAGTATACCAGTTACCTCCGCCTGTATACCCTACGGCATAAGATGCTGTAGCTCCTGTAGATCCAAAAGTAGTTGCCCAGGTTCCAGAGCCGGAACTTATTCTTGATTTCCAACTTACTCCATTCTGTGTTTCAGGAGAGTCTTGGTATTTACCTGTTCCATTTTGCCAAGAGCCTGATACTGCATAATTGTAGAGGGTTATCTGCTCACCTAACCCAGATGCTTTCGCTATATAGGTTTTGAGATAGGTAGCAAAAGAGCCGCTTACTTTGTTTTGTAATACGTCTTGAATTTGACTTTGGTTAAATTGTACCAGGAATCTACTTACAGTAGGAGAGCCATCTAAAGCTACTTGTGTTGATGCTTCAATGATTTCATCTATCCCGGTATTCATTTCGGGATACTCGCTATATAGGGTAGCGTCTTTCTCTGGGAAGAGTTTATAAACAGCCATTTGTTATAAATATGAATTAGAGAGAAACTACTCTCCCTTTAATATCTGTATCTGGATATTTAACTTCAAATATCATAGGATCGATAGAAGGATAGATTACATTGCCTTGTGTTGCGATACTTGTATCGTATGCAAACTCAGAATATCCTTGACTAACTCCTGTTTTATTTGTAATTATAACAGATTTAACTGTCTGTACTCCAGGTACTTTGTCTAAAAGAATATTTAAGTCTTTTAGGATAATTGGTTGATTAAACTGCCAATTTTCAGTCTTAAAGTAAGCTTTAAGTTCTGTTAAGCAATTTACCAGTACTTCACTGTTTATATAGTTGGGTCTCACTACTACTTCAAAGTCACACCCTATATTGATTACGTATCCATCCTTAATGGTTACACTATCTCCGGCTATTCTATATTCAGATAAGTATGTATTTAGGTTTTGTTTTACTGTATCAGATACCTGGTTTAGATATCCGCTTGCATTGTATCCTAATACGTAGAGATTTAAAGTTGTTGGTATTTGACCTGGTAGAGTACTATCAGAGGCTTTAACTGGTTGTACAAAAGCTTTAGCAACTGATCCATAGTTAGAAGGCATTGATAGTGCTCTAACTAAGTAATCGTTAGGAGTTACGTTTCTAAGTTGAGATTGATAAGCGACTAGTGTATTTTGTCTGATCTCTTCTAGAGTATCTCCGCTACCGCCACCGCTTGCTGCTTGCGGGTTGTTAACTGCGATAGTATTAAAAATATAGTTAGCGGTTGCACTATTTAGATTATTGTTAATGAAGCTGATATTCGTAGTGCCGGCTAAAGATGTTAGGGTTCCTGCTTCAACGTTTGCTGTAACTCCGCCACCGGTTAAGTACCTCACTGTTAAAGTTGTGTTTGATGGGGCGATTCCGTAGGTATCTGTGTATAAGAAGTTTGTAGGATCGAATGCGGTAGTTAGTTTTGATTGTTCATAAGGTAAGCCTAGACCTACATTATTAGGATTTGGAGTGATTAGTTCATCAACATCTCCAGTTGTCCCGGAACCGAATTGAATTTCAAGAGTAGTTTCAGAGGTGAATCTTGTTGTAAATCTTCTCTGTACTTTCTCTAATTGCATTAAGTATGGTGCACCGCTATCGCTTGAGGAGTTAGGATCATTAGTATTTGTATTCTTTAATGGTCTATATACCATCTCCTGTCCTAGGTAAGGTACTTCGTACCAAGTATTACCATCAGAGTCGGTTATATCTAAAATTTGAATTATATCAGCAGTTTCAAGAGTTACTGTTGAGAAAGCAGCAGGAGCACCAAAAGAAAATGTTCCGGTTTCGATTTGAGCAGAGATCCCCTTCCTAGTTTTTTTCAATAGATAATACTGAGGATTACCAGCGGAAATCTGGTAAACTGTTATTTCAGTAGGATCAAAAGAGCTTGATGTTGAGAAGTCAACTGCGTCTTGAATTATGAAAAAATTGTTTCCGCTTGCTGGCTTTACTTGGGTATTCTCATTGAATAATAATGTATAATCAAAATCCGGTATGTATACTGAGCTAGATAATTTAGCGGGTATTTGTTGGTAAAAATCAATATCTACGGTAGCTGCTTTAGTTACTTTAGGCTTATATCCTAACATATATGCTAGACTATATAAACTTGAAGATTGTTTTGCATACTGTAAGAAGGTTTCTTGTATTTGATTATCTAAATAAAAAGATAAAACATCCCCTACGTAAGCGGACATTTCCATAAACATCACTCCAGGGGATGATGGTGAAAAATCATTGTAGGTGTCTGGGAAGTATGTTTTAGAAAAACTAGTAAGCAGGTCGTTAAGTCCTACGAAGTCTCTATTAAAGTATTTTATATCTCTATTCTTAGCCATTATTTAAGTTTATTTGTAATGTATCGTTTATTCCTGTATTTAAAATACTATATGTTATTGTTATAAAAATTGTATTTTGATCTGGTACGGTTTGAATTTGAGCTACTCCCTGAATATTGGGAAAATACTTTGCTATGACTGAGGATATATAATTTTCAATTTCAGAAACTCCTTCAGTTGAAATTTGCTGAAATACAAATTTTCGTAGACCTGCTCCGAAACCTGGGTTAAAGACTTTCTCTCCTTGTCCAGTTAGTAAAAAATTAATAAGGTTAGCTTTAATAGCTTCCTTAGTTGTGTATGTTGGCTTAAAAACTGCATTCCCATTAAAAGGTAGGGACACTCCAACTGCTTTACTTACAGCTAAATCAATAGGGTATATTCTTTTAGCTCCAAATGCCATTATTTTTTACTTATAAGTCCCATAATTTGGTCGAGGTTGACTTCTCCTGCTGGTAGTGCAGAACCTTCTCCGGCTGTATTAGCGCTCGCTGGTGGTCTATAGCCAGGTTGAGCTCCGAAACCCAAAGCGTCATTTGAGTTCATTGAAATGTTTCCGTTTCTTGATTCCATCATACCGCCTAGTATCTCTCTATACTTTTCTCTTGCATTAGTAGAGGGTGCAACTGGTACACTGGTTAATGTTTGAATTTGAGGGGCATAACTCTCTTTAACGATTGTCTTAGGGGCACGAACTGCTTCCAATAGAATCTCTTTCAATTCTTCTTGAATAGCTTCTTTTACAGCATCTTTGATGAGTTTTTTAAATAATTTGGTATCCATCTTTTATAAATATTTCTTAATCAGCTTTTAGATTATCTCTATCAATTATCAATTTTAATTCCTCAATTAACACTTTTGGGTCTTGAGTGAATGAAGGTTTGGTTTGAAGTAGGACGATCCCTTGTTTGTTTTTAGCTTGACCTATCTTCTGATTTAGAGTCGGGCTGAAGTATTTATCTACAACTTCAAAAATAAATCCTTTGTATGTGTCGTTAATATTTGATGCTTCTGCTGTTTTAATTACTGATACTAGACTATTAAGGTCTTCGTTAGGTGCTGGAAGTTGCTTTCCGCATTTTTCTAAAACTTTATCAATTACCTGTAGAAGGCCTAATAGAATATTTAACGTACCAGCAGCAGTAGCTATATAGTTAGTTCCAATATCTACTGTTTGTTTTAACTTAACTAATTTAGGGTTACCTTCTTTGTCAAAAGTTAATAAGGTTCTAACATCATCTAGATCTGCTAAGAGGGCAGTTACAAACCCAGGCACTACAGGAGCAGCTTTAACACCAATTGCAGCGGTTGTTTTTATTAAGTTTATAGCAGTTACTGTATTGATAGCACCGTTAAATAAACTATTGACAATTGTCAATGACTGATTTATTAAATTGATGTACTTAGCTGTCGTCTCTAAATCTCCAAGCAGAGCATCTCTTATGATCGTTACCTTGTCTAGGATAGGTTGTGAAGGACATAAATCAGGCAATTGTGGATTCCCTGTCTCTAATCCTTTAATTCCTAAGTCCCCAGCTAAGTTTATTAGTTGAGTGATTGCTTTCTCTTTGAGAGCTGCTACTTTTGGATTAATACTCTCATTTAGTTTATCTAAAGCAGTAGTTTGAGTAGCTATAGAAACTATAGCACCGGCTGCAATTTTTTGAAGAGCTAGCTTTTGCTGCAGTTTTTTCTTATCCTGCCTTTCTTGTTCTCTCTGTTTTTCTAGTTCTTCTGGTGTCATTATGCAGTGTAATTAGAGTTGGAGAGCATTGCTTTTAGATTTATTGAATTTAACCTTGTTGTCAAAGCATCAGCAACACCCTTTAGTGATGCTACGGGCCCTCCGCTATTTGCAGCGAGTTTACAAGCGTTTAGTAATGTTTTAAGTATATCTACTATTTCTTCTAGCTGTGCTACAGCAGTATTACCTAAGACTAGTTGTTCGTTTGCATTCTTAGATCCTAGGTATATTTTATTAGTTTGCATTATAACCTCAGATGCATCTATGTTTATATTAGATAAAGAGCTCAGACTAATACTCTTTGTTGAGGTTAGTAATAAGTGATCCTCTGTTGTATTGAAGATTAACCTCCCTGAGTTGATTATAACTTGCTTACCGTTATACGTATCCGGATCAGCAGGAGGGTTTTCTTTATAGGAGAAATAATTACTGCTTGCGACAGTGATTGGTATTTTTTGAGTTGATGTTAAATAGATTGATGAAGGGTCTAGATTAATATCTTCTATTGTTGGAATATACCCTACACTGCCTTTATCTCCTTGACCGTTTCTTATTAGTAAGATAGGGTCTCCTGCACTACTTCCTGTCGACCAGGTGGTTAATGGTTTATTGTTTAATATAATGGTTGAACCAAATCTAATCGAATTACCTAACCGTCCTTCTAATACAAAATCACCTTCAAATTTTCGGAGAGGTTTTATATTTGATCTTTCTTCAAATGTATTACCTAGTTTAATATCACTACTGCGATCCTCAACCCTCCGTACTGATCCTGCTTCTGTTTGTTTATAATCTCTTTGCTGTGATTCTGGTATATCTTTATTTTCAAAGATATTTGGGATACCGTTATGGTGATTGCTATTCCAGATATTTAACGGTGTAATATAATAAAAGACTTCTTTAAAGTTATTTTCTTGTATGTCTGGAGATGGAAGAGAGAAGATATATACTAATTCCTCTAGTAGTGGATAGTTTGAGATATTAGGGAAGTAAGGTTTTGCAAATCCTCTTGATTTATAATTACCCTTAACTATTTGAAAGTATATTGATCCAATACCGTTGTACTCGCCTACGTTAGTAAAATATTTACTAGTATCATCTAGGACGATATCTTTAACTATCGCAACTTTAAAGTCCATTATTTATCTTCTTTTATGTTGTTGATCTCTTTTAACAACTGCTCCCTCTCTTCATCTGTAATACCAAATGAATCAGTAGCTGAATCTTGGTTCTGGAATATACGTTGAATGATTGTTGCAACTTTTACAAGCTGGTCATCATTCTTAACTCCGATCTCTAAGTACTCTTTAATAAGTGGTACGATCAAAGTTGCATCTCCAGTATCTTCAATTAATGGACGTAGTTCAGAGATAAGAGTAGAAATCTGCTTTTCTTTCCTCTTCTGATTGTCGTAAATCTCTTCTAGAAGGTCTGCGAATTTCTTATTTTTGAATATTAATTTATCTAAACTCATAAGTAATCTATTTTTTATAAATAGAAAGTAGTACAGTTTAGAAGTCTGCGTAACCGTTCTCTATATAGAATGCATACTGTTTCTTATATAGATCCCCTAATTCGTTAGCTACTTTAGTGATTCTTGGTGTTTTAACATCGATAATCTCTCTGATGTAAATGTACAGAGCTTTCTTGTTAAAGATTGTAATATGTTCTCTCTTCCTAAAGAGTTCTAAAATAGCATCAGCAATTTGAGCTTCCTCATCTCTTGGGAATAGTTCGTAGATATTATCTGTACAGTACTTAACATAGATATCTAGAAACTCAGAAACTTCATCTATCGGGTGATATACTTTTGAATCTGTCTGGATACCGTTAGTATCTAAAACATCTCCGTGAACAAACTCACCATCCTCCTGTTCAATATTTAAATTGTCAAGGGAGAGTAATTCAAGTCTCTTTTTATAATTCTTCTGATTAGAAGCGATTAAGTATCTTTTTGCTACTGTTCCAAAATATGAATACGCTTTAGCTCCATAGGCAGGGTTAAAGCGATCGAGTTTAGTTAGTAGGAAGGTGATTACTTCATGCTGAAGATCTTCTAAATTAGTCTCCTCGGTGTAGTAAAACTTAAAAGTATGTATTAGGTTCTGTGTTAATTTAAAGAGTGCGTAGTGAATCTCTTCTCGGTAGATCTTATTTCTTTCTGTATAATCTTCAGTGTTAACGTATTTGATTATAGCAAGCTCAGTATCATGAGTGAAATAATTCTTATTTTTCTTCTCCTCCATCGGTTAGTTTAAAGTTATTTAATCGTTCTTGAATAACCTTAATTTGTTCGAAAAACCAACCAATCTCATCATCACTTTCAAATGTGCCTTTGGAATCAATCTTTTTAAGACGATCACTACTATGTTCGATAATTTTAGATAGATTGTCCATGTAGAGTAAGTAGGCGGCGAGAACGTCTTCCTGCTTCTCGTTTTTACGGAGAAGATTATAGGTTGTGAATCCTAGAGTAATAACTGCGATGATGAGAAGGGTGATTAAGATCTCCATTAGTCGTTGAAAAAGTTTGTCATTGCATTTTTTAAACCGTCACTCTGAATGTTTGATAAAGCTTTATTTTTCGCAGCTTGTTGGTGAGTGGTTGGATTTTTTTGAGTTACCTCCTTAGAGATTGCGAATTGTTTTGATTTCGGCTGATCTACTGGATTGACTGTTAGTTCAACAACTGATGCCATAAAATCTGCTTGGTGTAGAATATAGGCAATTGCAGATCTAAATCTACTCTCCGGCATTCTAGAGATTAAATATGCTTTGTTAGCTTCTTCATATAGACCGTCATGAGTCCTGATGGCTAGCATTTCATTTAAAGAATACTTAATACCTGCTTCTTGTAATAGAAATAACGATCGGTCCGGGACTGTCATAAAAGCAACGTCTGTATTATAAGAATAAATTTCACCTAAGTTTTTCTTTCTCCATTCGTCTTTTCCTGGAAGATATAAATCTTGAGTTGAATCACCGACCTTACCTAAGTCGTGATTGATTGCAGAGAATACTAATTCTTCGATTGTGAAGGTAGACATATCACAGCCAAACTTCTCCCATAATTTTGCAAAATGTAAAGAGGCTTTAATAACACGATTAACATGTTCGATATAACCTCCCGGAAAGCAGTTATGATATTTTGTAGTATGAGCTGCCGGCATTAGAATAAACCTATCTACCCGGTCCTCGTAAAACTTACGAAGATCTTCTTTACGTGGGGAAGAGATGTAGGTATCAATATACCCCAAAAATTCCTCCCAATTAGATTGGATTTGTTCTGCTGTTAAATTCATACTATTAATATAATTACCTATTACCGGAAAGGCCACCTACTTCATTAGAAGTTGTAGGCTCCATCTCAACATACTGTTTAATTTGGTCAAGCTCCCGTTCCGCTTTATCGACCATCTCTAGATATCTATTGACCGGTTCTTGTCTTTGAACAATTTGTCTTAATACCTTTAAAGTACTTTCTAGTACCTCTACTTTGTTAATCACTTGATCTCTATATCTCATATTATTATATACCTTTCAATTCTTCCCCTTGTCTCAAACCCCATATATAGATGATACGAACTGAAAACTACAAGGGCAACTTATTTTGAGAAAACTCTATAAAATCTTTAAATTTTTTAATCAAGGAACATTTCTCATATTCTTCCGACTCTGTAAAGTGGTCGATCGATAGGTCGCAAGCTTGTAAAAATGGATCACTCGCTTTATCTAAAAGAGTCTCAACATGGAATGAGTTTTCAAGATCAAGTTTACTTAGATACGAATAAGCTCTACTAAAAATCATACTTTTATTAAGTATTTGCAAGTTCTCTGTATCGATATCCTTATTTATCTCTAAAAAAAATTTTAATATCTGATCGTTAACTACCTCCCCTCTGAAGATAATCCGGGTAAACATTCCCATTAGAACATAAGGATGATCTGTGAAATCAATAATCTCTTTTACTTTCTCCTGTGATTTATCTCCAGGGTCTTGAAATAATCCAAATACTAATCTAGGATCCATATATACTATAAATAGGAAAAGGACACCGTAAGGCATCCTTTCCAAATATATTTAATTTAATTAAGCTTGTGGTCGACCCGCTTTAAGAATAATATTCTTATTGTAGTAAGTCAAAGCATTAGCGAGGATCTGAGTATATTTAGGATCTCCTAAAGCTTTCGCGTCATTATAAGCATCAACTGCACTTGTAAAAGCTTTTTTAGATTCTGGAGAGCCTGTATCAACATCCGGTACACCATCCATATTAACATCGACTTGTGTATCACTATCTCCAACATCAACTGCTACATCCTCAGCAGGAACTTCCTCTTCACCTGGTTCTACTACAATCACATCCTCAGTATCAGACTCTTCATCCTCTTTAGCTTCAAAAAGATCTCCTTCAGCCATATCAGGGTATTGATCATCATAAACATCTCTACTGTCATCATACTTACCATCTTCATCAGGAGCAGAACCTGCATCCCCGAATTGATCTTCAGCATAACTATATAATTCACCATACAATGCATCTATTGTAGCAAGAAATAAATCTTTACTTGCAAATACAGCATCCGGAAAAGGCATCTTTCTAACCAACTCTCTAGCTATTTGATATGCATCCATAGTGTGATCTTCATCCAGACTACCCATTTCAGCATAAGCCATCTCTCCAGCAGTATCTTCGTCGATATCTATATTTAAAGATTTTGGCGGTCTTGGCATTTGATTAGGTCCAGTCTTACCCATACTGTAATCAATTCTAGTATCATCATCTTCAGGCATTGGAGCCATCATTTCTTTGATCTTAGCTTTCAACTCTTTCATAGTCATCTTACCAGTTGACACTCCTTCCATAGGAGCCTTCTCGTCAGAAGTATACAAGCCTTCAGTCATAAGACCGGCAAGTTTCTGCATTCTAATAAATTCTTTGTTCATTTTAAAAAGCGCTTTTATATAAATAGCGTCGAAATAGAGAAAAGAACTCAAGGTAACTCCTCTAAATACTTAAGGGTTGCTCGATGAATTTCTTTAATACCGTGAACACTACTAAGTCCCAATTCTACTTGAATAGACCCTTGGTGAACACTAAATTTACCTATAGGACCGTAGGGTGTTACATCGCCGAGGAAGAATTTTTTATCATCCGATAACCTCCATACACCTACTATACACTTATCAGGTTGGATTGCAATAATCCTCCATCTACTATTCATAACAGTAAAGATAATTAAAAATACTTAAGGATGCAAGTTAACCTTGTCCTCGAGAAACTTTTACGTAATTTTTAGATCCTCTATTCTTAGACATTTTAGTCTTAGCATGAATGCCTTTTCTTTTCACCTGCTTCTTTACAATCTTTAGTATAACAGAGGTAGATTTTGATTTTCCTTTAGTCGGTGCCATAGTCGGTGATAAATAGTAAAACTTAAGAAATTCCCCTCATCCAGAGAGTAGAAGCTGTTAGAGGTACTGCGGGTATAAAGGTGATAACACCTCCACCTGGAGCAACTACAGCTGACATTTTATAATTATCATTAACTAAATTCAAGATACCTGCATTATAAGTAAAAGAACCGGAGATACTTGGAACTGATCCCAAATAAAAACCTTGGTTATTCGGGATAGTCTCTAAGCTAAAGTAAGAGGCTCCTGCTAGAGAATTAGTAACAGCGAATACTGTAGAAGTACCAGCAGGAGTATCCGGGGTAAATAGTGTTTTAGATTGAGTGACGTTAACTTGATAAGTAGCCATATTTTATAAATAGACAAAAAAAAGACCTACCAAGTTAATGATAGGTCTACAATAGTAAATTAGAAGTCCCTCGACGGGTTAGACATTTAATTAATAATCCTGAGCAGATTTGCTCTTAATGTAATTTAATTGATCTGTAATTCGAAAATCTAATTTATCAATCCGAGAGTCGATCTTTCGATCTAATTCCTGATTCTGATAAGCGATCTCACGCTCTACAGTTTCTATCTGTCGATAGACATCCTGTATAGATGTTTGATGGTCACGCATTGAATTCTCAATCACCTGTTCGAGTTCGGTAACTTTTTTGTCTGACCTAAGAACCACCCTCATTAGTATTAAAACACCAACACTGACAACTCCTAGACCGTAAGCTAAAATAATTTCATTCATAATTTGTTTCTTTTTTTTTAAGTCAAAGAACTTCTAATTTGTACTCGGTAGGGGAGTCGAACCCCTCTTACCAGGATGAAAACCTGGTGTCCTAACCGATAGACGAACCGAGCAACTGTTACCCCTGATAGATTCGAACTACCATTAACTGGACCAAAACCAGTTGTCCTGCCGTTAGACGAAAGGGTAAGTTAAGGGAGAGAACCCCTTAGTGTCGTTGGCACTCAGTCAAAGCCACTCTATAACATTCCTTTCTCAAGGGAACAACACTTAGTAGCGGACGACAGACTCGAACTATCAACTCTGGGTTATGAGCCCAGTGTGTTACCATTACACCAATCCGCGATTAATTTTTATACGTCAAAGAACTACTTTGGTGATCCTGACAGGATTCGAACCTGTGACCTACGGTTTAGAAAACCGTTGCTCTATCCGGCTAAGCTACAAGATCAGATCAGATAGGTTTATTATTTCCTATCTTCAACAAGAAGAGAATCTACTGTAGATGAATCACAGCAGGTAGAATCAACACAAGCTGTGTCAGTGGATGTAGTAGAGGTCTCGTTCGAGCAAGCTGCTAAAATGACCATCACGGCGATATAGATTAGTTTTTTCATAAGTTAGTACTACTGGCCGGAATCGAACCGGCACGGGCATTACTGCCCACAGGATTTTAAGTCCTGCGTGTCTACCTATTCCACCACAGTAGCAAATTTGGTCGCCTTCCAGGCATATATATAAATATATGAACTAAAGAGTATCAAGGCAAATCCTTCTTAGACTTTCTTCTATCATAGACCTTTCCGGACGGCTTGACCTTTTGAATCATCATTCGACGGATGATTTGCCGGACGTGACGACGTTCCAGACCGTTAAACTTCTCTTCCTTTTCCATGATTTTAATAAATAATTGATTCACCGGCATAAAAATCTTTCCCAAAATATTCGACTGCCTTGACGGCAGTCTCAAAGTCAACCTCAAAGAATTCCCGGGCATGACCTTGATCGGAGTCTCTACGAAACTCTTGAAGGTGTCTATGAACCAGGTTTTCAACCTTATAGTCATTAGTGACCGGGAGAGCAAACCGTAAGACCCATTCGGACACAGTACCGGCCGAATTGATACCGTTGATCCTTGTCTCCGGATTTACCGCCTTACCGACCTTGCATAAGTTAGGATATGCCTCATTGGTCAAGACGTAGACATACTTGCCTGAAAGTTCTGCTCTTTCTCTGTCTTGTAACTTGAGTTTATCTTTAGCATACAAGAGTATCCAAGTGATTGCGCCGCTATCATCCTTAGACCGTACCTCTATGTCGGATGCATACTCACACCCTATGAAATCCAAGATTCTATCACAAGGTATCCGAGGATACTTTAAAAGTAAATTCTGAAAGTTATTATAGTATTCAGGGATTTTACCAGGTACGTTAGGTACCGTACTTGGGTTCAACATACAGTATATAGTTATATACCCTTGAGCTTCAAGTACTGCTAATTCAAATAGTGATATATGTTTACGTCTCATAACCTTTATTGTACCGTAATATACGAAGATATATTTATATATCCAACTATACTACAAAAATTTTCCGGAAAAAAAATTTGAGAATCCGTTAATCTAGGTAATTTTCGTCAATTTGGAAATTGTTAAGACCTTCTTGGAACTCCTTCTGGGTAGGGTTTAACCATAAGAACTCTTTAGTCTTGTTAGGTCCCATGATAGGCCAATTGACGATATACATCTCCTTACCCATTACCGGGAAAGTCCTCTGACCGTCTGTACCTTTGATAAGAACGCGGCGGGTCTGAGTGGTAATACTCCTTAATTCATCCTGTAGTTTAGTTAACTGTCTAGATCTAGCATTACGCCCGGCATCTTTTAATTGACTAATAGCTTCAATGACATCCCTAGATACTAACATTGTATAAGCTTTATCTTTAGCCTGAAGACGGAAGTGTTCGGGAAATTTTTCCTTTAACTCATAGTACGGAAAGGCGATTGGTTTCGGACCTCTCTTCTTACCCGTACCCGTCACTGACTTAGGATTATACTCAAATCCCATTTGAATCTCGGATAGTCTCTTACTTAGAACCTCTTTGACGATCTCTTCGATTCCTCTAGGGCCTGCAGATGTATCCGTGGTCTGATGCGGTTCCTCATCTTCAAAGTCATCTTCATACTTAATCCGGATGTCTAGTGCTTCTGCATAGTCCCAAAGAGTAGCTCCGCCGGAATCACCTCCTAAAAAATCTGTAAGATCATCACCGGTTAAATCCGTTACTTTTCGAATTGTGTCTACCATTTGGTCCCATTCTAAAGAACCAATTGTGACATAGTCGTGAGAGTAATTATCTAAAGCCTGTACTAACAAAGGATTTAAGGGTGCATTGTAACCTCCCTCATATAAACGGCCGGATCTTACGTAGGATGTGAAGTCGAAAGTATCTTTCATAGTCTAATATAAATATGGGCAAGTCTACTACTCTTATATTATATATAAATATATATCCTTATAAGTGTAATTTTGCTAAAAAAAATGCATGCAAGTATAGGATGGTAGACCGTAGGATAGTACTATAGTGATATTAAGTACGTTTGTATTGACGTACATGTATGTAGGTAGTAGGTACGTACTATGTCATGTCAGTGAACCGTAGCAGTAGTCTAGTCGACCGTAGACCTCATTCAGCAAACCGTAGACACAGAAAGAGCCGACCGTAGCCGACTCCTCCCATATGAAAAAGAAAAAAGATCTTAGATGTTATAGATTGCTATAACGATTACAAGGCCTATAATAGAGGCTCCGAAGAGGTATAAACCTCCGATGATTGATTCTTTTATAATGTTTCTTATCATAGTTCTGAAGTTAGTTTCTATCTTTAAACGTTCCGTGAGCCTCTAGGTAGAATAGATCATCAATCGTCTCAACTCCTTGAGCAGTATTATCCATCGGCACTACCGGAGTGTCTGAAGGTAATAGTCTTACTAAGGGATTCGTGAAGGTGATACCAACCCTGCCTTCACCTATACCGTTCCGGCGTGCCACTGGCATCAATTCGTCTCCTACCTGTACTCCAAATGTTGTGCTCATATTGTCTTTCTATTATACCTTAATGTACGAACTTAGATGCTAGCAGGCAACTATTACTTTAACATAAATGCTGAATGTACTCTCTTCTTTAGCTCTCTTGCATCTTTACAATTGCCTCCAACTACCTTACCATCCTTCAAAGCAAAGGCATGCCTTGCTACTATCAAGATGTATGTACCGATTGGGTTCAGCTTAACAAAGGTCTTTAAGGTCATCTGCCTCTCAACTATCTCTCCCCAGTTCTTATATCGAGTGATCAACCTATATGGATTGTTAGGAAATGTCTTACAGGGTTCTCCTAGCTCAACTATCTTCTTACCTAGTATCTCTGTCTGCTCTTTTAGCTTACGGGATGTAAGCACGGTGCCCTGCTTAGGCTTTCTATTGAAGACCTCTGCAACATATTTATGAGCTACATCATAGCATGATCCTGTGGCTGCTGCTATTGCTCTAACAACGCAGTCATTAGATTCTGACTGTGCGATAGTTGAATCTGACCAACCGATGATACTGTCTGATTCTGAGATGTATTCTAGTTTGTTCATAACCTTTATTGTTTCTTCCATACCTTAATATAATTAAAAGGGAGGGAGTTTCCAACCCTCCCCCAAACTTTTTTTAATCTTCTTCTTCCTCGTCTTCGATTTCCTCACTTGTTTGAGTTATTAACTCATCCAACTCTTCGCTTAAACCTTCAATGCTCCAAGTGTTAACATCATCTTGATCAAATGCATTCAAATCGTTTTGAAATTGCATAAGTAACTTTATTAATTCTTTTTTCTTTTCCATACCTAAAGATACGAATAAAGGAGGAGGGAACCAACCCTCCCCCAAACTTTTTTACTCTACTACTTCACCATTACTATCATAAATTACACTCCATCCTTCCCATCCCCATTCCAATATAACTTCCACACCATCCTCCATTACTTCAAAACCAACAATCCTCCCATCATCCAACATACCTCCAATTACTAATTCCACTCCATTCTCAAAAACAACCATACTAACAATTTTCTTTTTATATATCTTCATATCCTTAATATAATTAAAAAACCTCTAACTTCCAACTACTCAAACAAAATAATATAACATTTTCAAACTATTTCATTATATATTATTTCATCAAATCATTCACTAACTAAACTTTTCAATCATTCTTTTAATTAATTCATTCAAATCAAACTCTCCTTTTAATC
>Ga0102831_1000534_pt1 | contig 17170 bp, 17 predicted proteins | sample ColrivemetaGS747_FD_84508 | JGI IMG/M metagenome (GOLD analysis project Ga0102831, IMG submission 84508) | Estuarine microbial communities from the Columbia River estuary - Freshwater metaG S.747 | ecosystem: Environmental > Aquatic > Marine > Intertidal zone > Estuary | place: USA: Columbia...
CGGGGCCTTTGGCCGGCATGGAACGCTTCAAGGCCCGTGACGCCGCCGCCAAACTCCTCGAAGAGCTCGGTGCCCTCGTTAAGATTGAGCCTTATGAGAACACCGTAGGCTTCTCCGAACGGGCCGACGTGCCCATCGAACCTCGCCTCAGCGAACAGTGGTTCATCCACTACCCCAAGATCGGAGAAGCCAAGCGCGCGGTCACCACGGGTATCATCAAGTTCCACCCCGAACGCTGGACCAAGACTTACCTCCACTGGCTTGAAAACATCCAGGACTGGTGCGTCAGCCGTCAGCTCTGGTGGGGCCACCGCATCCCTGTCTGGTATCGCAAGGGTAGCGACCGTAATGAGGCCGCCAATCGCCACGTCTCCCTCACCCCGCCAGCGGACCCGCAGAACTGGGAACAGGATCCGGATGTGCTCGATACCTGGGCCTCCTCGTGGCTCTGGTGCCTCGCGACCATTGGCTGGCGCAAGCCCGGTGAGACGACCCCAGAACTCCAGCATTGGTATCCCACCGGTGCGATCGCTACTGGGCCCGATATCATCTTCCTATGGGTCGCCCGCATGATCATTGCTGGCCTTGAACTGCACGGCCCCGAGAAGAAGACCCTGACGGACGACGAGATCCGCCAGCGTATTCCGTTCAAGCGCGTCTACTTTAACGGCATCATCCGCGATAAACAGGGTCGGAAGATGTCGAAGTCCTTGGGGAACTCCCCCGAGCCGCTCGACCTCATCGCCAAGTTCGGTGCTGACGGCCTGCGCTTCGGCCTACTGTCCATCGCCCCCAAGGGACAGGACATCCTCTTTGACGAAGATCGCGTCTCCCAAGGACGGAACTTCTGTAACAAACTCTGGAACGCCGCGCGCTTCCGACAGATGTCGGGCCCGATGTTTGAGAACAGCACCCTGCCCGCCATCGCTGCGCGGCTGAAGCCTGCGCAACTGGACGATGACGACTTCGCCATCCTCCATGGCTTGGCTGAACTCACCGACGCCACGAGCCAACGCCTCGAGGAGCATGAGTTTACCGCTTATTCGCAGGGCCTTTACACGTTCTTCTGGGGGGACTTCTGCGACTGGTATGTCGAAGCCTCTAAGGCCCGCTTGGCCGACCCGGCCTTGCGCGACAACTGTTTAGCCGTTCAGGACCTCGTACTCCGTCAGTTCCTCTTGATGCTGCACCCGATTGCACCGTTCATCACCGAAGAACTCTGGCACCTGCTGGGATACGGTACCGAAAAGGATTTCATTCAGAATCATGGTACCGGCACGGGCGGTGACTTTCTTCGCGTCCTCCGCGAGCATGGGGTGAAGATGATGACCTCCAAGGTTGCCGATGTCGGCCTGCTCCGTGAGTTTGTCGCTGCTGTTCGCGCGATGAAATCTCAAGCCAACCAAGCCAACAAACGCGATAGCGTCATCACGGTCATCGCCAAAGATGCTTCGGCTAAGGCTTTGCTTGAGCATAACCGCGATAAGGTCAGCCGCTTGGCCGGTCTCGCTGAATTGAACTATAGCACTGACGCTGACGGTCGCCCCGGCACGGTTACCCCGGTGGGCGTTGTCCTGCTTGAAGTCGGCGATAACTTAGACGTCGGTGCCGAGAAGGTACGGCTCGCTAAGGAAATCGAGAAAATCGAAAAGGCGGTGGCCGCTGGTGAAGCCAAACTCTCCAACGAAACGTTCGTCTCGAAGGCGCCCCCGCAGATTCTAGAAGGCGCCCGGAAGCAACTCACCGAAGCCCAGGCAAAGCGCGATGAACTCGTGCGTATGCTAGCTTCTCTCGGTTGATGTCTAAAGTCATCGTCCATGCTGACAAGGCTACCGCTGCCAAGGCCGTCGCGGCCACCATCCGCGACCTCATTATTGCTAAGGCCAAGGCTGGCCAGAATGCGGTCTTGGGACTAGCCACTGGCTCCACCCCCCTCCCCTTGTATGCGGAATTAGTCCGCCTGCATCGCGAAGAAGCCCTGAGTTTCCGTAACGTCGTTAGCTTCAATCTCGACGAGTATGAAGGCCTTCCCGGAGACCATCCGCAGTCCTACCGTTATTTCATGGAGCAGAACCTCTTTCGCTTCATCGATATCCGCCGCGAGAATACGCATGTCCCGGCCGGCATCAGTGCGGATGCTAGCCGCACCTGCGCCGACTACGAGGCCGCCATCCTTGCTGCTGGCGGGATTGACCTCCAGGTCCTTGGGATTGGCCGCACGGGCCACATCGGCTTTAACGAACCCCCTTCAGCCCTCGATTCGCGTACGCGGCGAGTGCACCTCGACGAGGTCACCCGTCGCGATAATTCCATCTTCTTCGGTGAGCTAAGCCTCGTGCCGCAGGGCGCGCTCACCATGGGCGTAGGAACCATCATGGACTGCCGTCAGGTTGAACTACTGGCCTTTGGGACGGGTAAGGCGGAGATTATTCGCCAGACCCTCCGCACCGCACCTTCGGCGGACTGCCCGGCTAGCTGGCTCAAAAGCCACGCCCGCTGCACGTTCCATCTCGACCCCGAAGCGAACGCTTTACTCTAAGCCGCCTGTTCAGGATGCAAGTCTCACCCCGCTATACCTCATCCATCGATCCAGGCTTTGTCCCCGCTTCGCTTTGGACCAAGGAATTCCTGAAACTTTGCCAGCATACACGGGGTAGCTCGGCTCTTGCGATTGGTCTATCACGACCCGATGGCACGGCCTCGGTCTTCCGGACCATGCTGCTGCCAGCCGGTTCGACTAACGACGCGGACAACCTGCTGCACGTTGAGCGTACCGTGAAGTTCCTGCTCTGGGCTCGCAGCGGTAACCTGGTCTTGCTGTCCGGCGAACAAGCCCCCGCCTTGGTCAAGGAGTTACAGGCCATGTACGCCCCCGGTGGCGTCCGCTCCTTCGACGCAGACTTTGCACGCAAGCTCTTCGAACTTCCGCTGACCTTCCGTGCGGTTGCCGAACAGGACCTACCGGCCGAAAGCACCTCTCACCTCCCCTTGGGACGTAACCTCGGAGGCTGCCGTATTGGCTTCGACCTCGGTGGCTCCGACCGGAAGTGCGCGGCCGTCATCGACGGCCAAGTCGTCTTTTCGGAGGAAGTAAAATGGGATCCCTATTTTCAGCCGGACCCCGCTTACCATCTCGGGGGCATCCGCCACTCCCTGCAGATTGCCGCTGCTCACCTTCCGCGCGTTGACGCGATCGGTGGCTCTGCGGCGGGCGTTTACATTAACAATAAAGTTCGCGTCGCCTCGCTCTTCCGCGGCGTGACCGACCCAGCGCTCTTCGCGGCCAAGGTTGAGGGCATGTTCCTGGATCTTGCGAAGGAGTGGAAGGTGCCGTTCGAAGTTCTTAACGATGGGGACGTCACGGCACTCGCTGCTTCGATGTCGCTGAACCGCAACGCCGTCCTTGGCATTGCCATGGGCACCAGCGTTGCCGCGGGCTTTGTCGACCCCAAGGGCAACCTCACTAACTGGCTTAGCGAGCTCGCGTTCGTGCCGGTCGATTATCGCGTCCAGGGACCGGCCGACGAATGGTCCGGCGACCTCGGGTGTGGCGTGCAATACTTCAGCCAGCAGGGCGTGGGGCGATTGCTCCCCCTCGCTGGCATCCATCTGCCGGGGGCCATGCGCCTACCCGAGCAGCTGGAAGAACTACAGAAACTCATGCTGGGCGGGGATGCTCGCGCCCTGAAAGTCTACGACGCCATCGGGATTGCCTTCGGCTATGCCATCGCGCACTTCGCCAGCTTCTACGACATTCAGTGCCTCCTCATCATGGGTCGCGTGACATCGGGCAAAGGGGGCGACGTCATAATTGAGCGAGCTCGGTCAGTGCTGGCTGATGAATTCCCCGAACTTCGCATCGACCTCGTGGTGCCTTCTGAGAAGGATAAGCGCCACGGGCAAGCCGTCGCCGCTGCCTCCCTACCCTCACTCTGATATGAAGCTCAACCCTAAGGCCAACTTACTCATCCCTGACCAAACGACTGGGACGGACGCCTTAAGCCGTACGACCCACCTCGGGATCGGTGCGCACCAGGATGACCTCGAGTTCATGGCCTATGAAGGGGTCCTTGCTTGCTACGACCGCACGGACCAGTGGTTCGGGGGCGTCATCATGACGGACGGGCGCAGTAGCTCGCGGAAGGGACCTTATGCCGGTTGGACGGATGACCAGATTGCCGCCGAGCGCATCAAGGAACAGCACCAAGCAGCCGTCATCGGGCAGTATTCGTTTATCGCCCAACTCGGCTACCTCTCTAAGGAAGTTCGACCCGCCAATAAGCCTTCCGTCGTCGGCGACTTGCTGGCCATCTTAATGGCCGCCCAACCCGAGGTCGTTTACCTCCACAATCCAGCGGACAAGCATGACACCCATGTGGCCTGCCTGCTGCGTTGTATTGAAGCCCTGCGGGCAATGCCGGCTGAACTTCGTCCGAAGAAGGTGCTTGGTTGTGAGGTCTGGCGGGGACTCGATTGGATGCTCGACGCTGAAAAAGTACCGATGGCTGTCTCCGCCCGTCCCGAACTGGCCAATGCCCTCAATGAGGTCTTCGCCACGCAGATTGTCGGCGGCAAGCGCTACGACCTCGCAGTTCTTGGTCGCCGGATTGCGAACGCCACTTTCCACGACGCCCATGCGTCTGACCAAGAGACTTCACTCCAGTGGGCGCTCGACCTGACTCCGCTGATGAATGACCCCAAGCTCGACGTCATCGAATACACCCTTGGTTTCGTCGAGCGCCTGAAGCAAGACATCGCCGACCGCCTTAAGCGCGCTCTCTAAATGAAGCCCACCCTCCTTGTCCTCGCCGCTGGTATGGGCAGCCGCTACGGTGGCCTCAAGCAGATCGACCCGATGGGTCCGTCCGGTGAAACCATTCTAGACTACTCGGTCTTCGATGCGATTCGCGCGGGCTTCGGCAAAGTAGTCTTCATCATTCGTCCAGACTTTGAGCAAGATTTCCGCGAACGTATCGCCGCCAAATTCGCGGCTCAAATTGAGGTTGGCTTCGCGTTCCAGACCTTAGATCGGTTACCTCAAGGGTTTACCGTCCCCGCTGGCCGAGAAAAGCCTTGGGGCACCACCCACGCGATTCTCTGCGCCCGGGATGCCGTTCATACTCCCTTCGCCGTCATCAATGCGGATGACTTCTACGGTCGCGATTCCTATGCGACTCTCGGTCAGTACTTGGCGGGCCTCCAGAATAGCGACCTCACCTACGCCATGGTTGGGTTTACCTTGAAGAACACCCTCTCAGATCACGGGACAGTTGCTCGGGGCATCTGCCAAGCCGACAGCCAAGGGCTGCTGACCGACATCCAGGAACTTACCAAAATCGCGAAGACTGCAACGGGCGCCGAGAATCGCACCGAAGACGGCGTCGTCACGCTACTGAATGGTGAAGAGCCGGTCTCAATGAACATGTGGGGCTTCACGCCGAGCATCTTCGCTTTGCTGGAAGCTGAATTCATCACCTACCTCCGGACTAAGAGCCACGAGCTGAAGAGTGAAAACTACATTCCCCTGTCCGTGGGCAATCTCGTAAAGAGTCAGCAGGCTACCTGCCGCATCCTCCGGACGACTGCGGCGTGGTTTGGCGTGACCTATCGGGAAGACAAGGCGTTGGTCCAAGCCAGTATCCTTGAGCAGGTCCGCCAAGGCAACTACCCTACTTCCCTCTGGACCTAGTCTCATGGCCACTTCCGTTTCTTACGACACCCGCGCCATCGCCGCCGCTTTCACCCTGCTGGGTGACTTCGCCTCTGCGGAACCCTACGGCAGTGGGCATATTAATGACACCTTTGCGCTTGAGATGACCCAAGGCGGTCGCCGTCTGCGCTACGTGCTGCAACGCATTAACCATAACATCTTTAAGAATCCCGACGGGCTGATGGAGAATGTCGAACGCGTCTGCCGCCACACCCAAGCGAAGTTGCAGGCCGCGGGGGCGGCCGATGCCTCGCGGCGAGCCTTGACGTTGGTCCCGACGAAGGCCGGCCGCGGCTGGCACACTGACCCCGCCGGCAACCGCTGGCGCTGCTACGTCTTCGTCGAAGGCGCGACCGGCCATGACATCATCCGCAACGCCGATCAGGCTTTCCAGGCGGCCAAGGCCTTTGGAGCCTTCCAAGCCCTCGTTGCGGACCTCCCAGGCGGTCGTCTGGTCGAGACCATCCCCTATTTCCACCATACGCCTACCCGCTTCGCGAACTTCCAAACTGCTTTGGCCAAGGATGCCCATGGCCGCGCCGCGCAAGCGCTACCCGAAATCGCCTTCGCCCTCGCCCGTGCCCACGAGGTCGGCGTTATTGCCGACGCCATGGCCCGTGGTGACATCCCCGAGCGCGTCACGCATAATGACACTAAGCTCAACAACGTCCTCCTCGACAACGAAACCCAAGAGGGCATCTGCGTAATCGACCTCGACACCGTCATGCCCGGTTCGGCCCTTTACGATTTCGATGACTTGGTCCGCACCTCGACCTCTCCAGCCGCCGAAGACGAGACCGACCTCTCCAAGGTCACGATGCAGTTACCGATGTTCGAGGCTCTCTTGAAGGGTTACCTGACTACCGCCGGAGGCTTCTTGACCGCCCGTGAAAGGGAACTACTCCCCTTCGCTGGTAAGTTAATCACCTTTGAGATTGGCCTACGCTTCCTGACTGACTGGCTAGAGGGAGACGTGTACTTTAAAATTAAACACCCGCAGCATAACCTCGACCGCTTGCGGACCCAATTCAAGCTCGTCGAATCCATTGAAGCCCAGTTGCCTGCCATGCAGGCACTCGTCCAATAACTCATGAAAGTCCTTGTCACTGGTGGTGCCGGCTTCATCGGTTCGCACGTCGTCGAACACTTCCAAGGTAAGGCCGAGGTGATCGTCTTGGATAATTTCCGCTCGGGCCACCGCCGCAACCTGGCGGGACTCCAGCACACCCTGATCGAAGGTTCGATTCTGGATCGCGCCAAGCTCGACGAAGCCATGCGCGGCGTTGACCAAGTCTACCATTTGGCCGCCATGATTTCCGTGCCGGAGTCCATGCTGAAGCCGCGCGAATGCGTGGACCTCAACGTCACGGGCACTTTGCATGTCCTCGAGGCCGCCGAAGCCGCCCGGGTGCGTAAGGTTGTCCTCGCTTCCTCCGCCGCCGTCTACGGCGATAACCCGACCGTCCCCAAGGTGGAGACCATGCTGCCTGAGCCTAAGTCGCCTTACGCCGTGACTAAGCTCGACGGTGAATATTACCTCGACCTCTTTCGCCGGGATCGCGGCTTAGCCACTACCAGTCTTCGGTTCTTTAATGTCTTTGGCCCGCGCCAAGATCCGAAGTCGCCCTACGCTGCCGCGGTCCCGATCTTCATCGAAAAAGCCGTCAAGGGTGAACCCATCGGCATCTTCGGCGACGGTGAACAGACCCGCGACTTTATCTATGTGAAGGACATTATCGGGGCCCTCACCTTTGCGGCTAACAACCCCGACATGGGCGGGGTCTATAATGTCGGCTATGGTCGCAAGATGACGGTTAAGTCGCTCGCCGAAGAGGTTATCCGCCTCACCGGCTCAACGTCCCTCATTGAACACAAGCCCGAGCGTCCTGGTGACATCAAGCACTCGATGGCATCCTCGGATAAGCTCCAGCAGGCGGGCTGGCAGCCGCGCCACAGCGTGGCCGAAGGGCTTGGGGCGACGGTCGCTTACTTCAAGTCGCTCAAGGCGTGACTTCGAATGGCACGAGGAGGTAATCCTCGGCGCCATCGCTGATATTTAGCCAGAGGTCATAGCGGCCAGGCGGGGGCAGGCGTAAGCGGAAGGAAAGCGTCGGGTTAGCGTCGTATTCGCCACCTTCTAACGACGGGTGCATATGGGCGTAGCCCGTTTGGGTGGTCGCATCGCCAAAGAGGACCGCATGCCCCAGGGAGGCCATCAAGGGCTGGAGTTTGAGCGGGGGCAAGCCGGCCGGGGCCGATAGCGTAACCCGCACCAAAGCGGACTTATCTGACTGAGTCGTCGAGATGGTCACAGCCTTCACCTGATTGCGGGACATGAGCGGAGGCTTGGGCAAGGACTTCACCTCTAGGCTGGCGGTCGCTTCAGCTAGTAAGACGCGGCCAGCGCGTAGTGTCACGAAATCAACGTAGGCCTGAAAGTCGCCGCCAGGATTTCCCTCCGTGAACCACGTCGGCAATACAAAGTTCCAGGTGCCATCATCGGTCGGGGTCGGATGAACGTGAATATAGCCCTTTCGTCCCGTGACCTGTCGGAGGTGCAGGTGGACCTTCTGCGTGTGCGAGACTCCGACTTCAAAGGGCAGGATTGGTCGACCCTCATCACCGATGAGGCGGAGCGAGCCACCCTGACCATTATCGTTAAAGGCGAGCTCGAGCTTCACCGGGAATCGCAAGGCCTTGGGGGAATAGAAGTTGGCCTCCTCGTTGACCCCGCAGAACTGGACACCCTGCGAAATCACGGGCTCATGGGCAGCGTGCAGGAAGGCGCACTGCGTATCTGGCAAGGCGCGTAACCCGAAGAATGCGACGCCCGCTAGGGCGGTCAGAATCCAGATTTGGCGTGAAGTAGTCATCGGGGTTTAGATGGTGCAGCGAGCTGCGTGAAATAGTCGGCCACGTCGGTCGGGTCAAACACAGCACCCTCACGGCGTTGGACGATGCGGCCCTCGGGGCTGACCATCACCAAGGCGGCGTTGTGCAGGATCGTGCCGTCACTCCGGGTCGTCAGGATGCCGTAATGGCGCATGAGATCCTTGATGTGGGCTTCCCGACCGGTCAGGAAACTGTGACGTTTAAAGTCGATCCCATAACCCTGCGCGTAGGTGCGAAGCATGCCGGGGGTATCCACTTCGGGGTCGAAGGTGATGGTGAGCAAACGGACATTGGCGAGGGCTGGCCGCTTAGCTAATTCGTCGGCCAGTTTGCGCATGGCCGACGTCGAAGCCGGGCACATGCGGGCGTTCTGGCAACTCGTGAAGACGAAGTTAATCGCTAAGGGAGCGCCGAGAAAGTCTTTCTTCAACCGGAACTGTCCGTCTTGATCCCAGAGGGCCATCATGGGCATGAGGTCGTTGGCGCCGCGCATCACGATCCGCCCACGTTCAAAGGTATCCCGGCGCAGGCCCTCCACGACCTGTTGCTCCTGCCGCAGTTCCTCGGGGTCAGCCGAAACCACACCTTCCGCCGATAGTTTACCGTCACGTTGCACCAAGCTACAGCGGACTTGCTTAGCCCAAGCAATTTCGAGGTCACCGGCTTGGAGCGCAACCGTCACGGGGGCACCAGGCTTAGCCGTGCTCGGCGTAAAGATTGCGGAGCGGCTCGCTGGTTCAAAACGGTTTAACTGCCCAACCTGCGAGACCGAGTCGGCCGCAGCGAGGAGCGACACCGAGAGGATGTAGAGGAAAACTTTCATGAAAACAGTTTACCAGATTCGCCCATGAGGAGTTGGACCATGCCATGTCGAACGCCCCGATGGGTCAGCTGGAAAGCTTCGGCACCCGTGAGGTCGGCTAAGATACACAAAGTCAGCAAAGCCGCTGGCATAATATCTAAGCGATCGGCAGGAATCCCTGGCAAGGTGCGTCGTTCATCGGCAGTCATTCGGCAAAGCTTATCCTTGAGTTCACGGATGCGCAATAACGGCAGACGGCCGCCGACCGGGGATTCACCCAGCGCCTCTAGGTATAAGGCAATCACCGCGAATGCCCCCCCTGCGCCTACAATGAGCGCGCGTTCGGCTACCTGAGGTGGAATGACTTCGCCCAAACTCTGAAGAACCTCTGCGCGAAAAGCCGACTGTGCAGACTCGCTGATCGGACCGGGGGCACCCCCGAGTAGTGTCTGCGTGAGGCGGACCGACCCTAAGGGAAAACTCCGGGCTAACGTGCAACGCTGGCCACGGATTTCCATCACCTCCAAACTCCCGCCACCGAGGTCGAACGCAAAGATGTGTTGATAGCCAGCCAAGGCGGGGTCTGAACGGACGCCATCCGCGGCTAAACGAGCTTCCACTTCTCCAGAGACGAGCGTCAGACTTAGGCCCGTCAGCACATGTAACCTGGCATCAAAGTCTCCCCGGTTGCCACACTCGCGCAGGGCGCTGGTACCCAATAAGACAATCGGATCCGCCTTCTGTTCACGGGCGATTGCCACCAACCGAGCCACGGCTTGGGCACCGGCTTCAAGTACCTCAGCCGTCAGGCTGGATTGGCCCCCCGCGGACGAAAATAAGCGAACGGACTCAGATGCCCTTAGCACTTCGTGGCCGTTCTGGCGATCGAGGACGGAAACCTTGATTGAATTCGAACCGATGTCGACGACAGCGAGAGTACTCATTAGAATTTGATGTCGGCTTTCAGACCCCCGAAGCAGTGCCAGTCTTCCTGAGTCTCGAAATCCTTCGTCCGCAGGCTAAGGAAATATGTTCCGCTCAAGTGATAGAAATGAAAAGTCGTTCCAGCCGAAAATTGGAGGACCACTGGCCGCCGCGTCACGGAGCGTGAGTTTACAAAGTTTGTTCCATCGGTAGCGTAGTTTCGCACAATGACCTCAGTCTGCGCATCCAGAAAGAACCATGACGAGATCATCGGTCCGTCCGTAGACAAATTAAAGCCCTCAACCGGCTGGTAAGCGTTCGAATGCCGAATGGTTCCATGACCCCAAGAGCGATTCAAATCCCAGCCCCAGCGGTACTGGACCCCCAGCACCACCTCGGTCCGTAACGTGCCGAGCTGCAACTGCCCACGCGCAATCAAATCACGAAGATTTCGGTTAGCCCCATCGAGGTCGAAGCGACGCTTAAACTCGAAGTTTAGGTTCATCGCCGGCTCGTTGGGCAACTGGTAGTCCCAGCCGGCGGGGCGCGAAATACCCACTAAGTCGTGGAACTTATTCTGAACGTTTTGTGCCCCGGAAGCAGGACCGATGACGCCAAACTGGAATTCGGCGGTAAACAGGCAATCCCGCCGGCCGCCACGCTCCAGAATGGCTCCATAACCATAGGTCAAGTAGAGCGCGCCCGAATAAGGTAAGTCGGTATCGGGTGGAATTGAGTTGTTCGTATCGGACGGCGTATTGATTTCTTGGGTCAGGGCCCAGTAGTGGTTTTCGTCCGAATTGAAGGACAAGCGCAGCCCCTGCGTGTAGTAGCGGTCCTTGTTGGTCGGGGCGAACTTGTCGTTTTCCTCGACCAAAGAAAGGACCGTCCCTTGGCGGGGTAAGGGGATGGGCGAGTTCCCCACCACCGGCAACGTCTCTACGGCGCCGAGTTTAACCACAGCCATGAAGGCAATCAGGGGGATGGACCGCATGAATCAGATGAGGAGCAAAGCCGTTTCGGCCAAGCGTCACAACGCCTTTCTGCTTGTGAACTATTCCCCGCCCAAGTATCTGCATGTCAGGATGTCGCATAATTCCGCACGAGCGCCGACCGCCAGGACAGAGGTCCTGAGCGATGGGTTGACCCTCGTGGTCGTATCGGGCGATTGGACCATTCAAGACACCCTCCCAAAAATCTCTTTTAAGGGGGATAAGGTTAAAGTCCAAGCGGACGCACTCGGGGCATTTGATTCGTCTCTCCCCGCCTGGCTCTATGTGCATTTCAAGAATGTCCGCCAGTGCGACCTCAGCGCCCTACCCCCTCGGCTGCAGTCCTTAGTTGAGATGGCCGAGAAAGCTACCCTCAGTTCCGATCGCCCATCCCCGCCTGGTTTCTTTGAGAACTTTGGTTCTTGGGGTATCGAAAGCTCGCACTCTTGGGGGCGGGCTTTTGACCATATCGGGCAAACCGCCGTGGGCTTTGGCCGGGCTTGCATCGGACGTGCTCGGGTTAACTGGAGCGACTTCACCCTCCAACTGCAGACCGCTGGCGTGGATGCCCTGCCCATCGTCGCCTTACTAGGCTTCTTGACTGGCCTGATCATGGCCTACGTGGGCCTTATCCAGCTTCGTCAGCTCGGTGCCAGTGTCTATGTCGCCAACCTCGTCTCACTGGCCATGACCCGCGAGATGGGGGCCTTGATGACGGGCGTCATCGCCTGCGGCCGGATGTCTACGTCCTTCGCCTCTCAGCTGGGAAGCATGAACGTTAGCCAAGAGACGGATGCCCTGCGCTCGCTCGGCATCAACCCCGTCGAATACCTTGCGGTACCGCGTATCCTCGCCGTCACCCTGATGGTCCCCCTACTCGCCATTTTCGCCACCTTCGTCGGCATCTTTGGCGGGATGATTGTCGCCTGTGCGGGTGACCTCAGCATCGAACAGTACCTCACGCAGGCTATCCTCGCGATTAAGTTTAAGAGCTTCTTAGTCGGCTTTATCAAATCCATTGCCTTCGGTTTCATCGCCGCTTGGGCCGGCTGCTACCGTGGTTCGGTCGCCCAACGTTCCGCCCTCGGCGTTGGCGATGCGGCCACTTCGGCCGCCGTTCTCGGCATCACGCTCATCGTGATCGCCGATGCCTTGTTCGCGGTGATCTTTAACCTCTACGACTTCTGATGAACGACGTCGCCCCAATCCTCCTCTGCGAAGACCTCGTGGTCGGCCACGCCGGCCAGCCAGTGATGAGCGATATCAATATCCGCCTCCCCGCTGGTAAGATCATTGCCATCGTCGGTCCCAGCGGCTGCGGGAAAAGTACGTTGATGCGCGTCTTGGGTGGCCTCGATGAACCGATGTCAGGGCGTTCGGAATTACTCGGCACTGACCTCGTCCACGCAACTGCGATCGAGCGTGAATCCGTCCTGCGCCGCTCCGGCTTCCTTTTCCAAGGGGCCGCCCTGTTCTCCTCCTTGACGCTCCGTGAGAACGTCGAATTGCCGCTCCGGGAATTCCTGCCGATCCCATCGCAGGAAATCGCCCAGCTCGCCGAATATAAATTAGCCTTGGTCGGCCTGGCCGACGCCATGGACAAGCTACCTTCCGAGATCAGCGGCGGTATGGCCAAACGCGCCGGGATCGCCCGCGCCTTAGCGCTGGACCCGGCGGTGATGTTCCTCGATGAGCCCAGTGCGGGCCTGGACCCGGTAACCTCCGGCAAGCTCGATGAGCTCATCCTTAAAATCAAAGAATCCTTCGGCACGACCATCATCCTAGTGAGCCATGAAGTGCCCAGCATCTTGCGAGTCGCCGACTTCTGCGTTTACCTCGACTCCGATACGGGCAGGATGGGCGCCTACGCGCCGCCCAAGGACTTCCTGTCACCAGAAGCCCATGCCAAAGCCCACGCCTTCTTCACCCTCGCCCGGATATCCTAAACCATGAGACGCCATGCCAATAAGACCTTAATCGGCGCCTTCGTCGCTGGCGGCGTCGTGCTCTTTATCGCCGCCTTTATTCTCCTCGGTGCCGGCTCCTTCTCTGGTGCCACGCCGACTGCCCTCGCCTATTTCGACGACTCCGTCAGCGGGCTCGACATCGGCGCCCCTGTCAAGTTTCGCGGCGTGACGATTGGTAAGGTCTCGCAAGTGCTGCTACGCACGGAGAGCCAAGCCCCGTCCGACTATTCCATCCCAGTTGTCATGGAGTTCACGCCCGACCTCCTTACCCGCCGCGGCCTAGACCAAGCACTCGTCGATAAGAGCGGCCTACGCGTCTCCGTCGAGAAGGGCCTCCGCGCCAAGCTTCAACAGCAGTCCATCATCACGGGCGTGCTTTACGTCGAGTTAGACTACTTCCCCGATACGGCCTACAAGCTACACGACACCAAGGGCATCCAAGCGGAAATCCCAACGCTGCCGTCTAACCTCGGGGCCTTAACCAAGGCTGTCTCGCAAACACTCGATCAACTGAGCCGCGTGGACTTCGTGGCCATCACGAAGAAGGTGGACTCCATTCTCGGGCGTATCGACAAGGGGGCTTCCCAGATCGAGTTCGAGAAAATTAACGGCAACCTTGTCCGGGCTTCCGATAACATCGCCCGTATCACCGGCGACCCTGCTATCACCAAGGCGGTCGAAGACTTTTCAGCGGCAATGAAATCCGTGGATTCTTTAGTCAAACGCCTGAATCAACAGGTCGACCCGGTCGCTGATGACATCAAGTCAATGGCCGCCGCTGGTCGCAAAGCCTTGGAACGTCTGAATGAGACGGCCGAAAACCTACGAACCCTGACTAAGGCTGGCTCCCCGACCCGACGTGAGCTCGACACGGCCTTGGCCGACGTCTCCGAAGCCGCCACGGCTATCCGCTCTTTGGCTGACTTCCTCGAGCGCAATCCTGAAACCATCATCCAAGGACGAAGCAAACGCAGCGCTCCCGACAAGAAGGTCGAACCTGCGCCCGAGACCCCTGTCACCAAATGACCTCGCGCCTCCTCACCCTCCTGACGGCCAGCCTACTACTCACGGGTTGCATCGTCTTTGATAAAAAGAGCGAGTCCGTCTTGTTCCATCAGCTGGACGCCCCGCAGGCAACTCCGACCCTTAAAGGACCCTTGATCTTCATCCCTAGGGTCACCCTCCCGTCCGCGGTCCGTCGACCGACTCTGGTCCTGATTGACGAAGCGAATAACGTCCAAGTAGAGGACTCACAACGCTGGGCCACTCCCTTAGACCGCGGGCTCGCTGAGGCCCTCGGCCAGCACCTCGTCAAAAACACTGGCCGGCCCGTCACCAACCAAGCCCCAGGGGAGAGCCACCTAGTCCTGCTTATCGACGTGGACCAATTTGCCCTTAACCATGGAACGGCCGTTCTCCAGTTGCGCTTCCGGGTTGAAAACGACGCTGGGCACCTGCTCGCCGAAGGCCAAGGGACCTGGAATAGCCCTAAAGCCGAAAAACCCGAGGACTTTGTGCGCGCCCAGTCGGAAAACCTCGCCAAGGCGGCCCTCATCATTGGTAAAGTGTTGGCTCCCTTGACGACTAAGTCCGGGCCACCCAGATGACCGACCAACCTATCCACCGACCCAACGGCTTCAGCGAAGTGACCGGTGAGATCTGCTACGACCTCCCCTCGGCCTATATTCCGCATCGCGCTACAGGGTTGCTGCATCTGGCCCGCTTCCTTGGGAAGATTCGGAAGCATCTCAAGGGGGAGTTACCTAAGTCCTACCAACGGAACTTCTGTAAGGGTTTTGACCGCTTCCTCTGCGCCCACCTCGACGTTACTCCGGAAGCCGTCATCCAATGCGTTCGTGAAGCCCAGGACGAAGCTGACCTCGACGCTCGTCTCCTCGCACTATTCCCCAAAGACCTACTCGTCCATAAATGGAACCGCGAGCTCGTCCAAAAAGGCATGAGCGAAATGGGTCGCGAAGCCCTCGGTAATGCCAAACGCTTAATGGGTGCAACCGAGCGCACCGACGTCATTTCTTTTGCCGACATGATTGATTTTGACGAGGGACGCATCCTATGAGTACCGACGAAGCCAACCCCAACCGGTTAGTGCTCCGCGGCATCGACGCGGTCATCGCCTGCATCCTGGAGCACCCGAAAGCCCTCCGCGAGGTCCATGCCTCCTCTGCTTTTGTCGCGGCCTTATCCCCTCACGTCATCGCCCTCGAGGCGATCGGTGTGAAGCTGCGGACCTCGTCGCCCGACGACATGTCGTACCTCTGCGAGGAATCATGTCATGACGCTTGTGCAGTGACCATGCGTCCTGAGCCTGGCCATGTGCGCGTGTCTGATTTCTCCGAATGGCGCGAGAAACACGAGACGATTGTCATCGCCGACCACATCACTCGCCCAGCGGATTTAGCGGCCATCGCCCGGACCATGAGCGCCTTTGGGATTCATCGGCTGCTGCTTTCTTCCGGTACGGAGAAACTCGCGTTTAACCCGGATGTCTGGTCCCTCGCCCGTGGGGCTATGGAACATGTCCGCCTCATGCGCGCCGCCGCCCTCGGTGGTCTACTCAAACTCGTCGAGGATAAGTGCTGTATCGTCGGCTTCACGCCTGGCGTTGGCCGCAAGGTCGACCTCGGCACGCCCGTTCGCGTCCCTGGCCGCCACCTGGCGCTGCTGCTGAGTGGCACGGAAATCCATGGTGACCTCCAGCCTCGTCTGGACCACGTTTTCCGCTACCCCGGTCTCGTCAGTCGTCCCTCCTTGGCCCTCGCCGAAGCCGCCCCGATTGCCATTGCTTGGATTGCCTCCACGCCGCAGCCCCGCGCCGATGGCTTCTTAGCCCGCAAGCGCGCCCGCCACCTTAAATCTGATCCACCCCCTCCTTCTGCCTAATCATGTCGTCCGTCCAGCCTCCTGAAGGCGAGAACGTCATCTCGCTTCAAAACATCAGCCGCAACTTCCTGTCGATGCTGCAACGCCAGCACGACATGTTGGCCTATAGCCTCGCTGGTCTCCGTACCGCCGACCCCAAGGCTTACGCTTACTATTCAACGGTTTCGCGCGTGATGCCCGCCCCGCAGGTGCACCTGCCACACGACCAGATGTTGGCTTACGCTCGCAATCTCATGCTGCGTACCAGCATCAATGATTTGATCGGCCTTTCGGCGGAGTGCATGAATCACTGTCACTTGCTCTGCACCCTCATTCGAGTCCGCGGCAAGCAGCAGCAGGTCTCGCCGGACCTCGATAAACAAATTGCGCAGAAACATGAGGCCTTCTGCCGCTTGAACCTCCAAGAAAAGTTTAACGAATTGGAAACGACTTTTGACATCATCTGCGACCTTGAAGATGGCATCTTCAGTCTCGCCGCCGCCCTGCGCGTCCTAGTCCGCGGTGGCATGGTCACCAACGATGACATCACGCCCGACGGCTCGCTAACCTTAGAGTTCAAAGCGATGAAGGACGTTGAAGTACCCAACGACTCGCCCGAGGACTTACCCGAGAACACGCCTGTCGAGCGCCCCCTCGGCCTCACAGGCACTCCGCAAGTGAACCTAACGGGTGGACTTAATAAGGCGACCAAGACAATCTCCAAGCTATCTGATACCCAGCGCACCTTCCGCCCAGGTGAGATGCTCGATTTGACCGATGAAGAAGTACTCGGTTTGAATATCACGGTCGCCAAGTTCTTTGATGGCCTCTTTCGCTCGGTCGAACACTACGGCCGGTCCTCGCTGGGCGACCCTTCTTAAGTCCGCGCCATGGATGCGCCGGCCCAGATCACCCGACCACGCCTAGCTTGGCTGTGGGTGGTCGGTGGCTTCGTATTCCAAGCACTGCCGGCGGCAATCAGGGAGGAAGCCCTGCCCGTTGC
>Ga0102831_1000556_pt1 | contig 16773 bp, 9 predicted proteins | sample ColrivemetaGS747_FD_84508 | JGI IMG/M metagenome (GOLD analysis project Ga0102831, IMG submission 84508) | Estuarine microbial communities from the Columbia River estuary - Freshwater metaG S.747 | ecosystem: Environmental > Aquatic > Marine > Intertidal zone > Estuary | place: USA: Columbia...
TAAGCATGTTTAATGTTGATGTTGGTGAATATGGCTTTTAAAGCGGGAATCTTAGTCAAGCCATTGTAATTGATGTTCCAATTCGGTAGAGGTATAGATGGAAATCCTGAAATATCAGTTCGTCCTACATCTAGACCTGCATAAGCAGCGTAAAATCCTCCAAGTATAACATCTTGGTGGGTTTTACTATAACCCACGGGGAACTTAGTAACTGAGTCAATGGCTAATACACCTCCAAATTCAGGGTTTGCATTTTGTAATCTAGTTGCCACAGTGTAGCGATTTGCTAAGAATGCATCAAAAACTGGATTTGGGTAGTTTTCATTTTGTGCAATGTCTTTTACAAAATGCGTATTTAAAAATATACCAGAAACACTGTATGTTCCAGTACCAGTTAAACCTTCGTCCAACCATTTGAATCCATCGTTTTTAAATATACTTTGGGTACCATTGGTTTCATTCCTTAAAAAGTCTAGCCTAATTCTGAAGTCCTTAATGGGTTCAATGGAAATATTTCCGCTGATGTTTTGATTCAAATTGGTTCTGTAGAAATTTGATTGCCTTTTGTCAGCAGCTAAAAACCCGTTTTCAGCTAATGATTGTCTGAGATTAGGATCTTGAAATCCAAATACAAAATCCAGACCGGGTTGTAGATGTTTGAAATTGTAACCAAAATAGTCTGGTCGCAAATTGAATCCAGGAAGTTCAGTTGATTGTTTGCGAGTGATATTGATGTTCGCATTTTTTACCATGGTAATCAAATCACCAATAATCACAACGGCAGGATTAGGTTTGATAAATTCGCTTTTGCCTTTTTCTAATGCACTGTTGAAACTTGGTTCTTCAGGATTCCCGTCTTTGGCGGCGTCTTTTTTCTTTCGTTTTTTGGGCGTTCGGTAATCCTTCAAGAAAGGAACTTGAGAATATAACTGAGTCAAATTGAATTGGGCAGTTAAATTGATATCTTGACTATTTTGAATTCTGTTTCCTAATCCCGAAAATGCTGGAGGCGCTTGATTCCAATCATAGCTTCCTTTGTAATTGGCATTTGCAGAAATCCATTTCAAGAAACTTATTTTTGAGAAGGGGAGGGTATAAGTAAGGTTTGCAGTTTGATAAAATCTTCTCAATCGACCAAATCCTTCAAATTCTTTATAAATGGAATCTTGTTTTTCCTTGCTGTCTATAGCTCCAAACGGTTCTTGAATACGTGCTTCTACGTTGGCCGCATAACTGAAATTTAAAGATCTGGCAATGGGTAAGGACAAATTATAGTTTCTATTTAAAGTGAAATTTTTATCATACATGCGGGGATTTAACTGCTTAAAGCTGTTATTATTCCTCATTTGCATTTCTGAATAAAGTCGATTTACCTGCATTTGAGTGCTAAATGCTGAAGGCAAGAAATTGAAATTGAAATCGCGAATAATTGCCAATTTTTTGCTTCTCAATTTGCGGAACGGCATAATAAACTTGGTGTTGTTATTGTAGGCGTATCCTAATGTAGCTTGGGTTGTATTGATAAAATACTCTTCAATTTGTTGATTTCTGCGGTAATTGCTTTGGTAACTATAACTTCCGTTAAAATTGGAAATAGAATACACTTTGGCTTTTTTATTTCCCGGTTGGGCAATTCTGAAATTGTTAACATTGAGACTGAATAAAGAATTGTAATCTTCTGCTGCCTTTCGAATGCTATTTCTCAAAGTTTGATCAGAGAGGGCAGCTAGATAGGATTGCAATTCGATATCAGGATTTAAAGGATTAAATTTAGGTTGTACGAAACTTTCTGACCACCCTAGGTAAAGAGGAATGCTAACTCCTTTTTCCTTTGGGAAGAAACGCCCAAACTCGAGGTTAGTGGCAAGGTCATAATTGTATGTATTGGATAGACTTCTTTGGTTTAATTTTTTATCTACATCACCAAAACCTATGGTTCGAATTGAACCAGCCATGTTAACCTGTCCGAAGTCGGCAAGTTGTGCTTGTAGGTTTGCTAATGCAGCCCATCCACCACCATTGGCAATGTCTTTTACTCTCAATTCATTGGTCCATACTTCGAAGCACTTAGGTTCAGGGCTGTTGTTTTTTACCCCAACCATCATTACCCTCAAATTGCTTAAATCGGGCAATCCCATAACTGTGATTTTACCCTTATCCAATATTTTAATGTATGGCGCCGTCATTGGCCACCCTGAATTTTGTCGGTCTATTTTCAGATCAAATAAATTCTGGAAATCCAAATCAATCATGTTGGCCTCTGGCCATACCATTTTATCGGCAGTAGGAGAGTTCGCATTAACAAAGCCACGAGTCATTGTTAATGGAATTTCATATTCGTAATAGTTGCTTGTTAAATCAGTTCCGAAACGGATAAATGCTGAAACTTCTCCGTCTTGAATTGTGTTGGGAGTCACTTCTTCTGCATGAACAAACAATTGCATGCGTTTGTAGTTTCTGATGTCGTGTTGTACTGTTTTGAACGCGCCTCGTGCATCACCTGGTTGAAGGTTGCAAGTAAGCATACTTAATGATTGTTCATTTTCGAGAACCGTTCCTAAGCTGGCCATATTTTGAACACGCACAATACCAGGAGGGGTGACATAGGCTACAGGAGATCTTTTACTATTTTCTTCAAGATTTACTGTGCTCACAACAAACTTAGTTCCATCATTTGGATCCACAGGTACAACAACTCCGGGTGTTTTTAATGAATTGGTATACCTTCTCCAATCAGCGCGCACCATATTGATGTATCCAAACCTAATTACTGCAGAATCATTAAAATCTCTAACCACCATTCGCATAAATCGTATGCTCTTGAAGTCTGAAATATTTCCAACAGCTTTCTCGTATTCTCTTACTGGGATTTTTAATTGGAACCAGCGAATATTTTCTTGTTTCCCATTTCTAAGAGTTACAAGGTTATTTACAATGTCAGCCACATAGTTCTTACCAATTTGTAAATCATTATCAGAAATTTTGATTTTATATTGGAAATAATCCTCACTTTGATTCATCGTGAAGTCGCGGTTAATATCTTCAAAATCAGGTTGTGTGGTTGACGATTTTGGCATCGGAGCATAAGCCCCAGTAAAGGTCTCTGTGGAACTGTTACCCTCTAATCCCTGGTATTTGGAATACCGTTGAACAATGTCCGCATCTTGAGTAGTGTATTGATCTTCTAGATAATGTTTAAAGTTATCATTTGCTGGATCAGCAATGGCTTTTTGGTATATTGGACTATTAACTCCAAAATTCGTTTCTAATTGTTTCAAGTAAAACGTATCAAAAAATTCTCTTTCTTGCTCATCACTTAACCCATCTAAACCAACATCTTGTAATTTTCTTGCTGCTGGATTATTATCAAAGGCAAAATTGATTTGGGGGCTGGTTGCAACTATTCCAAAATTTGAAGTGTCTGTTTCATTGTTGTTATTAGCGGATGTTGGAAGTCCATTTTCAAATGCTTTCCTTCTATCGGGTAAAATATCCTCAGAAACATTTCCGAGATGCAGTAAAAGTTCACCTTTAAGATTGATGTTGTGATAGAGCGGGTCCATCATCCAAATTTCAATGTAATCAATGTTTGCAGCCTCAAAATCATTTTGATCTACCCGTCGCATGATTCCAGCCCAACTTTTTCTTGGGTCTGCAAATCGCCCATCCGGCAATAAGTCATTTGAACTAGAATTGAAATTATACATTCCACGTTCATATGGGTTAAATGCCAAATCGAGGGTTGGTAGAATGGTTGCCGTTCCCTGCGGGAAGTTTCTTTCTGGGAAAACTTCTCTTTGGTCAATTTGACGCATAAATGGGTCACTCAAGATTTGATCAACACGCTTTCTAATGTTTTCGGGCATGTCAAGGTCGCGATAAAATAATTGGTCAATGGTGTAGAAACTTAATCTCGCACTTCTATTCAACCACTGCCTCTTATCTGATAAACTTGTCTCAGGAAAGAAATCCGGCTGCTTTTGAGGAACACTTGCAACAACCCAATTGCTCACAACTTTGAAATCATTGGGTAATTCTGCCGCTTCAAAATCTTCAAGGTTGGAGATACCTCGTTGATTTCCCTGTGACTTATGGTTATGAGGAACAATTTTTGCAAATTCTGCGTAAGCCGTGATATTTGAAATCTCTTTAGTTTCCAAAAAAGGCAACTTATCAATCAACTTTGTTAAAAAACGCGACTTGGAACTGTAGGCTAAATCCGCACCGAATATGGTATTTAATATTGGCTCTTCGTTGAAATTAGTTTTGTTGGTTAAGGGGCGTTCATACATGTGCAATGCTGTGGCGCCAACCATGAAATTCTTATTAAACTTGTGTTCAACTCTTCCCCCCAATAAGGTTTTTTGCTGGATGTTGAACATGCTTTGTCCGTCGGCACTTGCTCTGATTTCCGCACCACCTTGTAACAATCCCTGATTGATGATTCGAACACGACCCATAGCATAATCTACTTCATAATCCAGGCCTTCTTGCAGCGGACGACCGTTAGCAGTTACTCGTACTGATCCTCTTTGAAGATTTGTTGTTCCTAGGAAAAGTTCAGCACCATTCGTGCTTTTATAACTTCCTTGGAGGAAAAACTTATTGTGTTTTACATCTTGTGCAGCTAAGAATTTGGTTGAATCGTAGAGGGCTTGATAACAGTAGTAATCAGCCAAATCAGTTCGTGAGTCAAAAATATCTTTCAAATAATCACCAAAAGGTTCAGTTACGGGAAAAATAACTCTTGCCATTTTGGTCTGTATGGTGATACCCTCTATTGCATCAAAAATACCGTCTGGTTTAGCTTCTTGTTGGCGATTTAATTTATCTAACCCTAAAACTCTGATTAGTGGATTTCCATTTTTAAGTGCTGGAATATCTGCAGTTCCTATGGGTAGATAATTGTAATCGGCCCCACTGGTATCATCTGCGTAAATAACGTTTAATTTAAAATCTTCAAGTGACAATGAGTAAGTATTTAAACTGTACACATTTTTCATCATTAAGTCCCAAATTGGCAATCTTGTTCTGATGGTATTGCCTTTTAACATTTTCAGATACAGCAACTTTTGATCACCTGGAGGTACATCTCTAGAGAATTCACCTACCTGAAAGGTTTCGCCGTTATAAGTGTATTCAAACGCTACAGCCAATATTTCATCGTTGTTAAGTGGCTGATTAAGGGAAATGTAACCAAGTTGCTGATTTAATGTAAACTCATTTTCTTTCAGTTGTCTTGCATAGTTCAGAAGGTCAAAGTCTAATGTTTGCTCAAAGTTGGGAAACGTAGAGTAAATCGCATCGATTGAAGTGCCTGTTGTTCTAATTGCAGAATTGCTTTGTAGAGATTGAAAAAGGGAATTTGCAGCATTATCTGCAGCAATTTGAGAACCAATATTCAAGGAACTTCTATATGGATTAGGCTCACCCAAATCCATGAATGCCATGATATCTCTTGGCGTTTCTACATTCGCATTTCTATTTGTTACCCATACCTCGACTCTGTTGATTATAACACCACTTGCAACAATGGGTAAATTTTCTAATGATTTATTGTAGTTCTGCTGAAAAAATTGAGATAGAAAAAAGTGTCGGTTTTGGTCATAATTGTCGGCAGTGATTTTAAATTCATTCATCTGTGCGCCGCCTTTTAAAACTGTTTCTGTGCTCTGGCCGCGATTCTGAGAGAATACCGTTTTTATCGTAGTTTTACCAAACTGCATGGTATTAGAGAATCCAAATAGATTATTTGCAGGTTTGATCAGTTGGGTAGGTAAATTTAAATTTACGTTACCAATCTGAACATCCTTTAAAATTCCATCGGGTTTACCCTTCCAACCTAGATTGGTTTGGTTGTCAAATTCGAATTGAGCCTCTGTATCATAATTGATTCCTAGTTTTACAAATTCACCGACGTTACCATTGGCAGAAATTTGAAGTTGCTGATCAAAAACAGGAACAAAATATTTTTGTTGTCTTTTGCTGTAATTTGGATTTCGATACTCGTTGATGGTTCCACCAATTTTAACCATTGCAGAACCAGTCATTTGGAAGTCTACACCTCCTGCACCAAAAATTTTGGATACTGCGGGATTACCCAATTCTGCCTTAATGTATTCGGTGATTCCACCCTTATTTACTGCTTGGGAATAATCAGTGTTTTGAGATTTAAGTCTATTGTATTCCGCGTTCTTTTCTTTTTCAAGTTTTTGGTAATACTCAGTAACTGATAAATTCTTTCCAGTTGGATAAGAAAGAGAACCTACTTGTTTAAAGGCTTCATATCTATTTTGTTTTGGATTGTATTTCCATACAAGACTGAGAGGGTCTTCTAGGTCGACATTAGAGGCATTTTGATTGTTGGGATCATTTTGCCCGCTCTTATGTACTTTGTATTTGGTGGTAGAATCGTCAGTATTTTGAGCCCAAAGTTCATTGAAGCCTACCAAAGACATCCATATAATTCCTGTTAATACCGCTCTTTTCAACACGTTCAATGAGATGTAAGCTTGCAATTTACAAAATTTTAAGTGAATTTTTAATCAATTCCTCAACTGTGGCAAGGGTTCCCAAGTCTTTACTCACTTTCAAAAGTGCTTTTTCTGCTGAGGCTTTTTGGTAACCTAAAACAGTTAGGGCAGTCATGGCTTCAGTGATAGCATCTGATCCTTGGTTTATACCGGGTAAATTTTGGGTCATTTTCCTTCCCGCAAGTTTATCACGCAACTCCAAAACAATGCGTTGTGCTGTTTTTTCGCCAATTCCCTTTATACTTTTAAGTAATCCAACATTGCCATTTAATATCGCTGAAATTAAGGTATCAGGATCTAAACTTGAAAGCATAATAATGGCTGTATTGTTTCCCACTCCGCTAATTGAAGTAAGTTGTCGGAACATTTGCCTCTCATTGGGATCAGCAAACCCGTACAGTTGAATACTTACAGGACTTTGATTTTCTACTTTAAATACTTGTTCAATGAAAAGACGAACTTGTTTTTGTGATTTTACGGCTTCAAATGTATTCAACGAAATATGGGTAAAGTAGCCAATGCCTTGACATTCAATGACTGCGTGCGTTGGTGTAAGTGATTCTAAATTGCCTTCAATAAACTCGTACATATCTGAGATTAACTATAACGCTTGGAACGCACAAAATAGTGTATCAAACCGTAAATTAACATGATCCCAAGTGGCAATAACATACTGAACCATTGCCAATATGAGCGTTCCGTTTTTGATTTTTCTGGATCCAACAATCTAACGGTCCTTTCTTTTGCTCTAATTTCAATTAATCCGTTATCATCAATCAGATAATCAATACAATTCAATAAGAACTTTTTATTAGCAAATGTAAACTGTGAGATACGATCATATCCTGTAGGATATATCATTCCTTGAGATCCGACAGGATTTCTTATGACATCGGCATCCGAAACAACAATCATTTTGCTATTGCCTGATTCTATAAATGGGACATCGGTGTATTTTTTCATCAGGCGGTATCTTGAGCGGAACTGACCTTGCAACAATGCAGCTACAATTTGCTCCCCCTGATTCATTGTTTTCCGGTAATTTTCATCCTTTGATTGGATATAAACCCTTTCTAAATCAACCGGCGCAGGAGTTGTAATTGATTTGGAATAGGGAGTAGAAGTTAATAAAGGAACAATATCTAAGTTTGGACGTACTTTTGGTTCGAGTGTTGCTGGGAATTGCAACCAAACTGTTCCAATATTTTTGGTGATATTATGAGGGAATTCTGATTCACCAAAAAGCGGAAAATAAGGGAAGTCAACCAATTCCATTCTTCCTCCATTCGGTATGGGAATGCGGTTGCACTTCAAATCCGTTAACAAGTTGTTTTTTACACCAATTCCATAATTGAACAATGCAGCACTGATGTTTTCTAAATTGTAAGGCATTGCCATTACTTCTTTGTAATTTCTGAAACTGTCAATTTCGATATTCACAGGATCAATTAACCATAAGACTTTTCCCCCTTTCATAACGAATTGATCGATTAGATACAATTCTTGATTGCTGTAATCAGAGAGAGGTTTAATTACAATGAGTAAATCATTTAGATTAAGTCTCTTATGAAGACCATTAATGAAAATGGATTCTGCATTTGCAGGATTGCTTTGAATTTGTTGTTCCCACGGGCGCGCAGCTTCTGGGTCCATGAAATTCATATTGAGAGCGGAAATGTTGTAATATTTTGATAATTCTGAAGCAAATGCTTGCACCCTTTGGTCAACCATTTCGCCGTTGCCATCTGCTACAACAACATTTTTATTTTTTTCACTAGAAACCTGTCTAATACCATTCGCAATTTCATATTCTATATTGTCAATGGCTGATGCAATATTTTCGTCTGGACTTTTTGCGATGTCATACTCGAAAAAATTCACAGAGGCACTTCGACCTTTGTAAAGTACTTCAGCACCGGGCAAAAGGTATTTGATTCGAGTTTCATCTGCATTTTCTCGATCTATATCGCGAACGGGCTCAATGCCTTTATCGGCAAAACTTTGGAGTAAATCACTCATTTCACCTTCTTTTGCGTCGGCGAATGGATCTACAATTTCAATTTCTATTTTCTGATTACTTGCTTCTCTAAATTCATAGGCCAAATCTCTTATTTCAAGTTTAAGGCGTTTAAATTTAGCCGACATTTCTCCGTCCAAAAAAAGTCTAAAATAAAGACTCTCATCTAGTTTGGAGGCTAATTTTTTACTTGTAGTACTGAGAGTGTATCTTTTTTCAGCAGTTAGATCAAATCGATTATAATACATGTTTCCCAACACGTTTGCCACGAAAACAACGAGTATTACTGCTGCAAATTGTGAAAATGATTGTTTCTTATTGTTCATGACCATTTTCTACTTTCAAAAACCAACTTTGTTCCCCCGAGGAAAACAGAAATAAATCCCAAGAAAAAAACAAGATCTCGGGTATCAACAACACCTCTACTCATTGAGTTATAGTGAAATTCTAAACTAAACCAATTTAAACTTCTTCCGATTTTATCTAGGATTTCCAAATCGCCCAACATCCCTAAAACGGTAAAAAAGAAGAATGATAAAACCATTGACAGAATTAGAGCAACAATTTGATTATCGGTTAAAGAACTTGAAAACAGACCGATTGCTGCATAACAGGCAGCCAAAAGAAATAGCCCGAGGTAACTACCTAACATCGATCCTAAATCGATATTTCCGACCGGTAGAGCCAAATTGTATACAGCATAGGCATAAAAAGAGGTAAGTATTAGCGTAAATGCTACTAAGGTAAGAGCAGCAAAGTATTTTTCAAGGATAATTTGAAGGTCAGTAATTGGCTTGGTAGTGATAATTTCGAGAGTGCCCAATCTTTTCTCATCTGAAATACTTTTCATGGTTATTGCCGAAACCAAAAATATCAAGATGTAAGGTGAAATATCGAACATTACTTGTAAGCTCGCTACCCCTAAATCGAAGATGCTGTTACCATCAACGAACCAAAGGAAAAGCCCTGTCAATACCAGGAAAACACCCATGACAATATAAGCAATGAGTGACCCTAGGAAACTTCTTACTTCTTTCTTATATATGCTTAACATGACTTTCAGAGTTTGCTAATTTTCGGAAGGTTTCTTCCAAGGATTTCCCGTCTTTAGTAAGGTTTATGACCAAATCATCTGCCACGATTTCACCTTTGCTGATCATAATTACCCTATCACACATGGCTTCAACTTCTTGCATTATATGGGTACTTAATAGTACAGTTTTGTCTTTACCCAAATCTTTAATTACCTGTCTGATTTCAACCACTTGAATCGGATCTAAACCGCTGGTTGGTTCATCCAATATCAACACTTTGGGCTCATGAATTAGAGATTGAGCTAAACCTACTCGTTGTCTGTAACCCTTTGATAATTGTCCAACCTTTTTATGTCTTTCGGGGCTAAGTTTAGTCATTTCAATGGCTCGTTCAACGGCTAGTTTAATGTTTTTATTTCCGCTGATACCCGAAATCCCTGCAATAAATTCCAGATATTCTTTGACATACATATCCAGATACAATGGATTGTTTTCTGGTAGGTAGCCCACTATTTTTCGGACTTCTAAACTTTCCTCCACAAGGTCAATTCCGCAAACCGTGCCGCTTCCCGAAGTGGGAGGGATGTAACCGGTAATCATTTTCATGGTGGTTGATTTCCCGGCACCATTTGGTCCTAAAAAACCAACAACTTGGCCAGTGGGAATGTCGAAATTGATGGCGTTTACTGCCACTTGTTTTCCGTATACTTTGGTTAAATTTTCAACCTTTATGCTCACTTTGTTATGTTTCTGTGGTGAATATAGCGTTTGTTGATGAATCTAAAGAATTATTGAATAATTCAAACGGAGAATTCATGTGAATATTGTAGGCTCTGCGTCTTCTTCTTCGTGATGAGCGCCTTTTTCTTCCTCGTTTTATGTTGGTTTTACTATAGGGTAGTTGGAATAACTTTTGGTTGACAACTAAAAAATTGCTTACCAAGCTGTCATTTTTGAAATCAATCAATTTGGATGGGTCAAAAGGTCTTCCAAACAGTCTGGTTTCAAAATGTAAATGTGGTCCGGTACTTCTCCCAGTAGATCCACCAAGCCCCACAACTTGCCCAGCGTTGATTAAATCACCGGGTTTTACGTACCTCAGTGATAGGTGACCGTAAAGTGTTTCTAAACCATTATAATGCCGAACAATGACAACATTGCCATAACCAGAATGAAAATGAGAAGCCCTTACTACGCCGTCAAAGGCTACCCTTACGGTGTCTCCCTTATTAAGTTGAAGATCTATTCCTGCATGAACCCTTCCTCGGCGCCACCCAAAAGAAGAATTTGTTTTACCGGGATGGGGGACAAAAAAACCACAGTCTTCAAATAATATAGGAACGATGAACTCGCTGTTGAGCCTACGCAAATCATAGCGATAAGCATCGATTGCCATACTATCGAACTTGAAATAAAAGTCGTATTCGGGGTAATAACCGGGTAGGTAAATCCCAGAAAATGCAGAATCAGGTTCTTCGTTTTCTTCGATAATAAAATTGTCGGGGTCTTCCAATTCAGAATCGGTAGTATCAATAACTTGGGGAGCAACTGGCTCGTGCATGGCTTCCTCCTCCTCTTCTTGTGGGATAAATGGATTTACAGCAAAAGCGTTTTGAGCGGAGATGCACAATATAAGAAGAGCAATATTTTTGAGAAAGTGTTTCAAATAAGAACCTTTAGTGTATTAAGTTTATCAGTTTCCAGTTGATTTTTTAAGGCCTCTAATCCGTCAAATTTTTGTTCATTTCTCAAAAATTGACATAGTTCAAGTTGAATTTTTCGGTCGTAAAGGTCGTCATTAAAATTCAGAATGTGTGCTTCAATACTCAAATTTGTGCCATCTACAGTGGGCCTAACTCCAATATTGATCATTGCTTTGAATTTTTGTGAATGATACTTGTCATGCTCTATTTTAACATAACCAGCGTAAACTCCAAATGGTGGTATGAGTTTGTGACTTTCAGTTAATTCTAAATTTGCCGTAGGAAAGTTGATGGTTCTCCCTCTCTTATTTCCATGAACAACAATACCAGAAAGGGTATAAGGAGAACCTAACATTTTATTGGCCGTTGATAAATCGCCCTGAACCAGAGCTTGTCTGATTCTTGTAGAGCTGACAGCAATGTCGTTAATCAGTCGGGCATTGATTTCATCTACTTCAAATCCGTATTTCTGCGAAAATTGCAATAAATCCTGAAATGAACCTTTGCGATTTTTGCCAAAATGGTGATCGTAACCAACAACCATGGCTTTTACCTTCAATTGAGTTACCAATATTTCCTTTACAAATTCTTCAGGTTCCAGAAGCGCTAAATTCTCGTTGAATTCAAGAACTAATACCGTGTCAATTCCCTTAGAAAGAATCTTTTTAGCTTTCTCCTCAATAGAAGTGAGCAGTTGAATACTGGGGTCATTGGGGTGTACTATAAGTCGGGGGTGGGGATGAAAGGTAATCAACATTGACGGTACCCCATGAGTCTTAGAAAGCGCAATTACTCGATTCAAAACACTCTCATGTCCTTCATGAACACCGTCAAAGGTTCCTTGAGTAATTACAAACCCTTGATGTTCAGTGATTGAGTCCAATCCAAAAATGAGGCCTTTCATTCGCGGTGCAAAGTTCGGAATAAAGCCTATTTTTGCAAAGCATGTTCCAAAAGATATTCTTCAGGTGTTTTCTTGTACTTTTCTTCGGTGGATATTTCGTCTCTGATTTGAAGGCACAGGTTGGCGGAACGGGCATTTTTGCCAATTTAGATGCTCCCTTGAGCGCTCGTTCATTAGCGTGGGGCGGATATCTAATTGCTCAACCTCAAACAGATATTCAATATGCCATTCACAATCCAGCACTATTAAATGAAAGTATTTTGAATCAATATGGTGCCTCTTATGGGACCTTAATCGGAGCAAGTAACGGCGTTCAATCAGTGAAACATGGGGGAGCTGGGTATGCTTTCAAAATTAAAAAACAACTATTCTCATTTCATGCCCAATACATAGACTACGGCACAATGAAAGGTTTTGATGAGGGAGGAAATTATCAAACGGATATCATTGCAAATGAATTGAAGTTCACCCTGGGATATGCAAAAAAATTAAACAAGAATCTGAATGTTGGTTTACAAACGGGTTTGGCTTATTCGGTTTTGGGTCCATATGTATCTAATGGGGTGTTTTTGAACCTTGGAGCACATTATTCCAAATCAGATACCGGAGTTCAATTGGGTTTAGTGGTTAAAAATATTGGTTATCAAGTGGTTGTCTATAAAAATGCCGAACGTGAAAACCTGCCTTTCAATATCCAACTTGGGGGGTCTTATAAACCAGTGCACATGCCTTTTCGTTTCCATGCCGTCCTTCACAGTCTTCAGAAATGGGATTTGACCTATAATCAATATATCAATAGTGGACAAATTGACCTTTCCGGGCAAGAGGTTAAGAATGATCCTGCAAATATTTTAGAAAAAGGATTTAGGCATTTGGCTGTAGGAGGGGAGTTGGTTCTGGGAAAAAATATGGGAATATTGTTTGGGTATAACCACCAAAGAAGAGTTGAAATGAGTCCTGAGATTAGGCCAGGACTAGCAGGGTTTGGCTGGGGAATTAAATTTAAAGTTTGGAAATATCACTTAACCTATGGCAGTGCTTCTTTATTCCCAGGTCAAAATGCCAACACACTGAGTTTGACACTTATTCCTCAATCATTATTTACAAAATAAAATACAGTTGAACGATTCTAATTTGACTTTCGATTCTAAGAAAAAAATCAATATCGCAATTGATGGGTATTCAAGTTGCGGAAAGGGAACCTTAGCTAAACAGTTAGCGCAACATTTAAATTATATTTTTATCGACTCTGGCTCTATGTATCGAGCAGTTACATTGTTTGTTTTGGATAGTGGGATAGACCCTCAAGATGAAAATAGTGTAGCAAAATGTTTAGCAGATATTGATATGAGGTTTGATTTTAATGCTCAATCCAATCGGTATGAAGTTATACTTAATAATGTATCAGTGGAAGCGAGAATTAGAGATTTACGTGTGTCTTCACAAGTAAGTTTTATCGCAAAAGTTTCAGCTGTAAGAAAGAAGTTGGTTGAAATTCAGCAAAAAATTGGAGCAGATAAAGGGGTTGTAATGGACGGAAGAGATATTGGTACAGTAGTATTTCCAGAAGCAGAATTGAAAATTTTCATGACGGCTTCAGCTGAAGTGAGGGCAAATAGAAGGTTTGCTGAATTAACTCAATCTGGTCAAAATGTAAGTTGGCAAGAGGTTTACGACAATTTGGTCGGCAGAGATGATATCGATAGCAATAGAGAAGATAGTCCCTTGATCATGACATCGGATTATAGAGTTTTGGATAATAGCGATTTATCAAAAGATGAGCAATTTAAACAAGCACTCAATTGGGTGAATGAAGCCATCAATTAAAATAATTAAATTTGTAAGACATTATATGAGAAATAAAATTGTTGCAGGCAACTGGAAAATGCACAAAACACTGACTGAAAGTCAAGCATTAATCACTGAGATACGCGGTATAATTAGAGATGAATTTAGAGCAAACACTGCAGAGGTAGTGGTTTGTCCTACAGCATTAGCATTAGTGTCTGCAGTGAAATTAATGGAAGGTTCAGGTATTTCTGTTGGTGCTCAAAATGTGCATCAAGAGAATCAAGGAGCATTTACCGGTGAAATTTCAGCAGCTATGATTGCTTCTGTAGGGGCAACCCATGTAATTGTAGGACACAGTGAAAGACGACAATATTTCAATGAAACCAATGGCGCTTGTGCTTTGAAGAACAAATCAAGTATTTCTTCAGGATTAACGGTATTGTACTGTGTAGGTGAAACTCTGGAGGAAAGAGAATCAGAGCAACATTGGAGTGTAATTGAAAAACAAGTTGAAGAAGGATTGACCGGTATTACATCTGAGGAAATGACTAAAATGGTTATTGCTTATGAACCCGTTTGGGCCATTGGTACGGGCAAGACTGCAAGTTCAGATCAAGCTCAGGAAGTACACGCTTTCATCAGAAACTTACTGAACAAGAAATTCGGAGAACCCGTTGCAAATGCCACTCGCATACTTTATGGAGGTTCAGTAAAGCCTGACAATGCCGCAGAACTTTTTTCTCAACCTGATATTGATGGTGGATTGATTGGTGGTGCTAGTTTGAAGGCCCGTGATTTCTTTGAAATCATTAAAGCCGCCGGTTAATCGGATTTAGGTCGGTATTTGGCGAATTTCAAAGAAATTCTCTCTTAACCGCGTTATTTTATCATCTTTGCTATTTGCATATCCTATGAGATTGAAATTTTACGCGATTTTAGTTGGCATTTTTCTGTTTACTTTTCAGTCAGCACAAGGGCAGGCAGTTCGTAGATTTAGCACCGAACCTGCTCAATTTATAATTGAGTTACAAGATCGTTATAAAGCGGTTCAGGATAAGGCCATTAAGTCAGATTTTGAGAAGTTCACTCAGAATTGGATCAATGGAATTTATAATCCTGAACAACAACGCTATTTGATTAATATGTCGAATAAAATGTTAGATCAGGGTCTAATTATGGTCCCTTATTTTCATTTGTTTTACAAGGGATATACCGGGAGTTTAGAAAGAACAATGAACACCGAAATACTGGAGCAGTGGAAGAAAATTGCTACTGAATTGGTTGAAACTACAGACAAGGAGTTCTTGGACTTTTTAACAGTAACTTCCAATTTATTTGAAAAAAATGTTCTTTATCAATCTTCTGAAACTCGCAAGTGGTATGTTGACAGTGCAGACTTCAAATTATCCAATAAGGGTGGGCGTTTGGCCATCGAGTTTCCAGATGTGAAATTAAAAGGGGTTGCTGTCAATGATACCATTGACATTCAAACATCAGGTGTGTTTTTTGGTTCGGAAGGAATTTGGAAAGGGTCGAAGGGTGTAGCTAATTTCAATCGTATTTTACCTGGTGAAAATGCACAAGTTAGTTTTAAAGAATTTTCTATCGAATTTCGAAAATCAAGTTATAAAGTTGACACAGTTTGGTTGGAATTTCCTCGATTTTTTGCGAAACCCATAGCTGGTAGTTTTGCTGATGAGTTGATTGACTTTTTTGACACAGCACAACGAAAAAGAGCAAAGTTCCCAAGATTCACATCGTTTGATAATGATCTCAAAATTAAAGGAATTGTGGGTGATAAATCGGTGTTTACCGGTGGATTTTCACTCCTAGGAACTGCCATCAATACCAGTACTGTTGATGGAAAACCGTCTGTCATTGATGTTTATTTTAAAGACAAACCCAAAGTAACACTGCAGAGTAAAGGCTTTAGAATTCAAAATGGCGTAGCCACGTCCCTCAAAACAGAATTTACCTTGAATTTGGATTCCGGGAAATACATTTACCATCCCAGTGTGAATGTTTCGTTTAAATATGCAAACAACATTCTTGAAATCAATAAGGGAGAAGACGGGTTGATGCGTGGGTCATTTGCCGATAACTTTCACAACATGAGCATTGATGTGCAAACGGTTCGTTGGAAAATTACAGAACCTTTTGTTGACTTTGATAACTATAACAATGATAAACCTGCGCTTTTTCAATCGAACGATTTTTACAGACAGATATACTATGATCGAATTCAAGGGCCACTTCCGGCAAATCCTTTAGAGAAGATATATGCCTTTTATAATCGCATGCCGCGGGATAAAGAGTTAGAAGGCATGAAGGCTCAATTAAAAAAGTTGTATTTGGCAAAAGATAAAGATGCCGCTGCAATTGCCTCTCTATCTAAGCAAATAAGCGAGCGCTCGCAAATGTTAAAGCGAAAATATGTGACTCCAGATCGTTTGACATTTTCTTTGAAGGAATATTGTGCTTTTTATGGGTCAGACCCCGGTTCTGCACAGCATCCATTCATTGATTTGCATGATGAAGGGTTTATTGTCTATAATTTCGATACAGACAGCGTAACTGTTAAAGACAAATTGTTCAACTATATTTTGATGAATAAGAAGTCAAAAGATTACGATGTTATTAGATTGTCTTCTGTAATTGCAGCAAAACCCAATGCTACGTTAAATTTACTTAGTAATGAGCTTGACATAGAGGGAGTTGCGGCATTTAACTTCTCTGATTCCCAGAGTGTTTATGTGCTACCGAATGAACAAAAAGTAAAAGCCAAAAAGAA
>Ga0102831_1000558_pt1 | contig 16761 bp, 16 predicted proteins | sample ColrivemetaGS747_FD_84508 | JGI IMG/M metagenome (GOLD analysis project Ga0102831, IMG submission 84508) | Estuarine microbial communities from the Columbia River estuary - Freshwater metaG S.747 | ecosystem: Environmental > Aquatic > Marine > Intertidal zone > Estuary | place: USA: Columbia...
ACATCATCCCAATTTTCTTCGGTCATACGCATCAATAAGCCATCTTTGGTTATACCGGCGTTGTTTACTACAATATCTAAAGTGCCAAAATCGGCTACAATAGCTTCAATTAATTTTTCGGCTTCAACAAAATTAGAGGCATCAGAGCGGTAGCCTTTTACTTTAGCCGAACCTTTTTGCAATTCCTTTTCTAAGGCTTCTCCTTTGTCTACCGATGATAAATAGGTAAAGGCCACGTGGGCACCTTGTTCCACAAATTTTTCGGCAATTTTACGACCAATACCTTTAGATGCTCCAGTAATTAAGGCCACTTTTCCTTCTAATAATTTCATGCTTAATAGGTATTTTAAAAATTGAAAATAGGTATTTTAATTAAAATCGACTAAAATTTTACTGCTTTTTAGCAGGCACAAAACTCATCGAAATGGAATTAACGCAATGACGTGTATTTTTATCCGTTAGCCCTTCGCCTAAAAAAACATGGCCTAAGTGACCGCCACATTTGGCACAGGTAATTTCGGTACGCATGCCATCGGCATCGGTTGTACGTTTAACAGCTCCTTTAATTTCGTCATCAAAACTTGGCCAGCCGCAATGCGAATCAAATTTATCTTCGGAACGGTATAAAGGCGCATTGCAACGGCGACACACGTAGGTACCCACTTCCTTATTGGCTAAAAGTTTACCCGTGTATGGGCGCTCGGTGCCTTTATTCAGAATAATGTATTCTTCTTCAGGGCTTAATTTATTGTATTCCATTTTTTTAGTTGTTTGTGTAGCCGTACTCGGCTTTTGCGCACAAGCGCTAAGTTGAAAACTAAAACAAAGTAGTGCAATGCTGATATATCTTTTCATAATTTGCTGCATATAAAGTAAAAAACCTATGCAGGTTAAACGGCATAGGTTTTTTTGTATTACAAACTGGGCTTAAAGTTTGCCTATTTTTTTTAATTCTTCGGCCATAGCCACGCCAATTTCTGCAGGTGAAGCTACTACACGAATACCGCATTCGGCCATAATTTTCATTTTAGCAGCCGCCGTATCGTCGGCGCCACCAACAATGGCTCCAGCATGTCCCATTCTACGTCCGGCTGGCGCTGTTTGGCCGGCAATAAAGCCAACAACAGGTTTGGTACCATTGGCTTTAATCCAACGAGCAGCCTCTGCTTCCATACCGCCACCAATTTCACCAATCATAATAATGCCTTCAGTTTCTGGGTCGTTCATTAACAATTCCACAGCTTCTTTAGTTGGGGTACCAATAATTGGGTCGCCACCAATACCAATAGCGGTTGTAATACCCATGCCCGCTTTTACTACTTGGTCTACGGCTTCGTAGGTTAAGGTGCCCGATTTGGATACCACCCCTACTTTTCCTTTTTTAAAGATAAAGCCCGGCATGATACCAATTTTTGCTTCATCGGCAGTAATAATGCCTGGGCAATTGGGGCCAATTAAACGGCAATCTCTATCTGAAATATATTCTTTTACCTGAATCATATCCTTTGTTGGGATACCTTCAGTAATACAAACAATCACCTTAATTCCAGCTTCAGCAGCTTCCATAATGGCATCTGCAGCAAAAGCTGGGGGTACAAAAATAATCGATACATCGGCACCAGTTTTATCTACCGCATCTTTTACGGTATTAAATACGGGTTTTTCTAAATGTTGCTGACCGCCTTTTCCGGGAGTTACACCACCCACCACATTGGTTCCGTAGGCAATCATTTGGGTAGCGTGGTAGGTTCCTTCGTTACCGGTAAAGCCTTGTACAATGACTTTAGAATTTTTATTTACGAGTACGCTCATTTTGTATAGTTAATTGTAGCGCAAAGCTACTAGAAAGCAAGTGAGAATCAAAGTAAGTTCAGAAATAAGACGATTTTTTTATGCGATTGTATTCCTAGCAATCTGCGAAGTAGCTACCCTTTTTTAAATCGGAAAATTGCAATTGATAGAGGGTTTTATAATAGCCATTCAGCTTTAACAATTCTTGGTGGGTACCCGATTCTTTAATTTCTCCAGCATCGAGCACTATAATTTTATCTGCGTGTTGTATGGTAGATAAACGGTGTGCTATTACTACACAGGTTCTGCCCTTCATGAGCTTTAGCACAGCATCTTGTATCAAAGTTTCGGTGGCCGTATCTACCGAAGAAGTGGCTTCATCTAATACCAAAATAGCTGGATTGTAGACCATGGCTCGTATAAAAGAAAGCAACTGGGCTTGTCCGGTAGAGAGCGTAGCGCCACGTTCCATCACCTGATAATCAAAGCCTCCAGGTAATTTATCAATAAAAGCTTTGGCGCCTACTTGTTCTGCCGCTTGCAACATTTGCTCTTTTGTAATGTTTGGATGGTAGAGGCTGATGTTATTGGCAATGGTATCGGAAAACAAGAATACATCTTGCAATACGGTAGCCACTTTAGCACGCAAATAGCCCAGGTCGTAGCTGCGTATATCTACGCCATCTACTAAAATGCTGCCTTTATTAATTTCGTAAAAACGATTTAATAAATTAATGATGGATGATTTACCTGCACCTGTTGCGCCTACCAAGGCCAGCGTTTGCCCGGGTTCTATGCTAAATGAAATATTTTTAAGTACCCAATCCTCGTCTTGGTAGGCAAACCACACCTCTTTAAATTCAATTTTTCCGGTAAATACTGCAGGCGTATAGGTTCCCGAGTTATCGGTACTTTCTTTGGTGTCTAATACCGAAAAAATACGTTCGGCTCCTACCATACCCATTTGCAGCGTATTAAACTTATCGGCTAACTCTCTAATAGGCCTAAACAACATATTAATAAACAGCAAAAAAGCTACTATTAAACCTGGACCCGCTTTTTCTACCTTAAAATATTGCAAAATATTGGTTACCTCGGCTTCGCCCAAAATGAGTTTCGCTCCGTACCATACCAATAAACCCATAGATAGCGCCGAAATAATTTCTACCACCGGAAAAAAGACCGAGTACGACCAGTTGGAACTGATATGCGCATCGCGGTGTTTGGCATTGATGGTTTTAAACTTCTCAAACTCTTGGCTTTCGCGGCCAAAAAACTGAATGATAGACATGCCCGTAATATGCTCTTGCAAAAAAGTATTTAATTGCGATACTTGTTTTCTAACTTCCTGAAAAGCTGTTTTAATGGCCTCTTTAAATACATAAGTAGCTAGTAAAAGTAAAGGCATGGGCGCCAAAACTACGAGTGTCAATTGCCAGCTATATATAAGCATACAGGTAATAATGGTCACGATTTGCAGCACATCGCCCACAATAGAAATTAAGCCTTCGGAAAAAATATCGGCAATGGTTTCTAAATCAGATACCGTTCGTGTAATTAATTGGCCTATGGGCGTGCGATCAAAATAACGTAAGCGTAAATTAGAAATGTGGGTAAAGATATCCATACGCAAATCGTGAATAACCGATTGGCCGAGCGCATTGGTAATAAAGGTATGGTAATATTGTATGCCTGTTTGCGTCAATAAAAGGCCAATCATGAGCAAGGTCATATCCAACAAGCCTTGCGCATCGTTTAACACAATGTATTTATCTATAGTTCTTTCGATTAGTAAAGGACGCAAGGGAGCCAAAACAGCCAGCAAAATGGTGCAAATGATCGCCCAAAATAAACTTCGTTTATAAGGCTTTACATAGGCAAACACTCTTCTTAAGAGCTTAATATCTACTGCTTTTCCGGTAATAGCGGCCATGTTATATATACGAATAATGAACTTCTGTTAACACTAGGCCACAAGCCGGCACCGAGACACCAGCATTTGATCTGTTTTTACTTTCAATAATGTCGCGAATAGCCGATGGAGGTATTTTTCCTTGGCCAATGTCCACCAAGGTGCCCACAATAGCTCGGACCATATTGCGCAAAAAACGATCAGCCGAAATACAAAACACCAAACCAAACTGTGTTTCTTGCCAATAGGCCGACTCAATTTTGCAATTATTGGTAAAGGTTTGGGTATTGGATTTACTGAAGCAAGAAAAATCGGTATAGTCTAACAAAAATGTTGCTGCTTCATTCATCAAGTTTATATCTAGGCTTTCTTTTACCAACCACGAAAAATCGGCTCTAAAGGGGTTTTTCTGCGTATGAATGTGGTATTCATACGCTCGTAAAGTAGCATCGAAACGGGCATGGGCCTCGGGGGCTACGGGCAGAAAACGCATTAGGGCAATATCATCAGGTAAAATGGCATTTAGGCTGTGCAGGTGGCGTTCATTAAGTTCTAGATCGGTATCTACATGTACAAAATGCTGGCTGGCATGCACACCCGTATCGGTTCGGCCACAGCCTACCGTTTCTACCTGATGGCGCAAAATGGTTTCTAAGGCTTGGTTGAGCACGGCTTGTACGGTAAGGGCATTTTCTTGCACCTGCCAACCGTGGTAAGCGGTGCCCTTATAAGCTATTTCTAAAAAATACCGTTGTGCCATATGGGGGCAAAGGTACGCTATGCCGATGTAAAGACCAACGGCATCCTGCGTTCCGAAAAATTAGTTTCTGTTAGTTTTAAATTATTAAGTCAAGATGCCATTTTTGGCTTTAAAAAAATGGGTCTAAAACCCCTTATATTAGAGAAATATAAGCTCAACCACATGGTGTTAAAAGAGGTTATAATTTGGAAAATTACTCATTTAGCCATTTAGGAACTCTTTTTTTAAAGAATGCCGACATCCCTTCTTTGGCATCCTTGGTTTGTTTTACTTCTTCCAAACATTGCAGTAAAAAAGGAATTTTTTCTATTTCTGACAACTCTCCAAGTTTTTTAATAGCTTCAAAGCCTGAATAAATTGCTTTTGGGGCATTTTGGATGATACTGCTTATTAATTCTTTAATATTACTTTCTTCTAAAAAATCATAAACTATTCCCAAATCCTTTGCTTCGATGGCTGAGATAACTTTGGCAGTTATACATAAATCAAGTGCTTTATTTTGAGGTATATACTTTATTAAAGAAGCCAAAACCTGAAATGGGAAAATACCCCTTTTTACTTCCGGTAAAGAAAACTTGGCTTCTTTATTAGCAAAAATATACGTGCATTCTAAAACAATTAAGAAACCACCAGCTATCACATCACCCTCTACAATTGCAATACTGGGTTTATTTAATTGCTTAATAGCTGTTGCTAAAGAAATATTTTGATTCTGAATTTCTGGATTTAAGGTATCGAATTCCGGATTTTCAAAAGTTTTCATATCCATCCCAGCACAAAACACCGGCCCTTCTGCATTTATCAAAACCAACCGCACCGTTTTGTTAACGTTAGCTTCGTTAATAGCGTGACTTATTTCATTTACCATTGTTGGGGTAAAGGCATTCCTTTTTTCAGGCCTAGCTAAAGTCAGCATAAAAACATGGTGATCTATACTTGTTTTGATAAAATTATATTTCATGCTATCATGTTTTGAAAACTAGTTTGTAATTCTAAAATTTGCTGTTCACTTCCTCTTTTAAAATAACGTAACAAATCTTCCGTTGGAATATTTCCTACCATATCATTGTTTGCAAAAGGGCAACCTCCAAAGCCCAAAATAGCACCATCAAACTTCCTACAACCCGCTTCAAAAGCAGTTTTGATTTTATCTAAGCTAGTAATTTTTTCGGAATGAAAATGAGCGCCAATTCGAATGCTAGGGAATTTTTGAATACAGGCCTCAAATAGTTCCTTAATTTGCATATTAGTAGCTTCACCGGTGGTGTCGGCCAAAGAAAACTCAACTACACCCAGAGCAGCTATTTTTTTTATCCATTCAAAAACCAATTCTTTGTTCCATATTTCCCCATATGGATTTCCGAAAGCCATTGAAATGTACACCACTGGAATCTTAGCATGCTTTTTTGAAATTTCAACTATGTTTTTCAGTTTCTCAAACGACTCTTCTATAGTGGATTGGGTATTTCGCTTTTGAAATACTTCAGACATAGAAAAAGGATAGCCCAAATACGTAATTTTGTCGAAATTGCATGCTTCTAGTGCCCCTTTTTCGTTTACTACAATAGCCAAAAGCTTTGTGCTATTAAGCTCTATTTTATCCAATACTTCTTTTGTGTCAGCCATTTGAGGTATTGCTTTAGGCGAAACAAAACTCCCAAAATCTATCCAATCGAAAAGATTACTTTTTAAAAGATTGTTAATATGGTTAGCTTTTTTTTCAGCAGAAATCATTTCTTTAATTCCCTGAATAGCATCCCTTGGACATTCCACTAGAACTATTTCATTACTATTTAACATCTTTCTTAATTTCTCTAGAAATCACCATTTTTTGAATGCTCGATGTCCCCTCACCTATCGTACATAATTTTGCATCTCTAAAATATTTTTCAGCAGGAAAGTCTTTTGTAAAACCATAACCACCAAAAATTTGGACACTTTCATTCGATACTTCCACTGCGGTTTCTGAAGCAAAAAGTTTGGCCATAGCACCCATCTTTGTAACTTTTTCTCCATTTTCTTTCATCATTCCTGCTTTTCTGGTTAAAAGCTCTGCCGCTTCAATATCAGTGGCCATTTCTGCCAGTTTAAAACCAACTGACTGAAAATCAAATATTTTTTGATTGAATTGTTCTCTTTCGTTGGCATAATTTAATGCACATTCATAAGCTCCTTTGGCAATTCCCAATGACAAGGCGGCAATAGAAATCCTTCCCCCATCCAATAATTTTAAAGCTTGAATAAATCCATCACCTTCTTTACCAATTACTTGGTTTTTGTGTATTCTACAATTATCAAAAAACAAACAAGCTGTTTCAGAAGCTCTCATACCCAATTTATTTTCTTTTTTCCCAGAAGAAAAACCAGCAGTTCCTTTTTCAATAATAAAAGTAGTCATCCCATGACTATCTCCTTTTTCTCCGGTTCTTGCTATAACTACGGCCACTTGTGCACTTATGGCATGGGTTATAAAATTTTTAGAGCCGTTTAAAATATAATAATCCCCATCCTTTTGAGCCACAGTTGCCAAGCCTCCTGCGTCAGAGCCCGAACCCGTTTCGGTAAGTCCCCAAGCACCTATCCATTCACCTGTTGCCAATTTTGGAAGATATTTCTGCTTTTGTGATTCATTTGCAAAACTCAATATGTGATTGGTGCAAAGTGAGTTATGAGCTGCTACCGACAAACCAATTGAACCGCAAACTTTAGATATTTCGTCTAAAATGGTTATATATTCTTGATAGCCCAATCCAGATCCTTGGTATTGTTCTGGTACTAAAATTCCCATAAATCCTTGCTCTCCTAATTTCTTAAAAAGGTCTAATGGAAACGTTTGATCCTCATCCCAAACCATCACCATAGGTTTTATGTGTGTTTCAGCAAAATCTTTAGCACTCTGCCTTATTAAATTCATATCCTGTTCCATTGTTATTATTATTAAATGTTGTACTAGTTATAATGTAAATAAATATCACTTATAATTTTATACTTTTTACAATTTTAACCATACTTGATGAATAATTAGATTAAATCAAATACTTTTAATTATTATAGTTTGTAAAATAAAAAATATTCCTTTCCAATCTATTCTAGAATGAGGATTATATTACAAATGGTTTCACAATTGAGAAAACAAATTACATGAATGAGCTATTAGAACTTCTACATAAAAAAACTGAAGCATTAAAACTTGGCGGAGGGATTGAAAAAATAAAAAAACATAAAGAAAAAGGGAAATTAACTGCTTGGGAACGCATATTTTATCTTTTGGATATAAATACAGAATATGTAGAAATAGGCAAGTTTGCAGGCGATGGCCTTTATGAAGCCGAAGGTGGCTGTCCAAATGGAGGAGCGATTTGCGTTCTAGGGTATGTTAAAGGTAGGCTGTGTGTTATTGTTTCTAACGATGCCACAGTAAAGGCTGGGGCATGGTTTCCAATTTCAGGAAAGAAAAATCTAAGGGCCCAAGAAATTGCCATGGAAAATAGGCTTCCAATAATTTATTTAGTTGATTCAGCAGGAGTCTATTTGCCCATGCAGGATGAAATTTTCCCAGATAAAGAGCATTTTGGACGCATATTCAGGAATAATGCTAGAATGTCGTCCATGGGAATTCCCCAATTGGCAGCAATAATGGGAAGTTGTGTTGCTGGGGGAGCTTATTTGCCAATTATGTCAGATTATGCGTTTATTGTGGAAGGAACTGGCTCAGTTTATTTAGCAGGACCCTATTTGGTAAAATCATCCATTGGCGAAGATGTGGATGCTGAAACTTTAGGGGGAGCATCTACCCATTCTGAAATATCAGGAGTTACAGACAACAAATATCCAAACGACAAAGCATGTTTAGATGCAATAAAAAATGTAATGGATAAAATTGGACATAATTTTAAGGCCGGTTTTGACAGAAAAGAAGCAGTTTCTCCTAAATCAAAACCTGAGGAAGTATATAAAATTGTGCCCTTAGACAGAACAAAACCATATAATATGCTTTCTGTATTAGAAACTATTGTTGACGAAGGCAGCCTAGAAGAATATAAAAAAGAGTTTGGAAAAAGCATTATCTGTGGGCTGGCTCGAATAGACGGTTGGGCTGTAGGAATAATTGCCAACCAAAGAGAAATGGTTAAAGCCAAAAAGCCCGGTGGCAAGCCAGAGCTACAAATGGGAGGCGTTATTTATAGTGATTCGGCCGATAAAACGGCTCGATTTATTATGAATTGTAACCAACAGAAAATCCCTTTGGTTTTTTTTCAAGATGTAACGGGCTTTATGGTTGGAAGTAGATCGGAACAAGGCGGAATTATAAAAGATGGGGCAAAAATGGTAAACGCTATGGCCAACTCAGTAGTGCCAAAGTTTACTTTTATTGTTGGCAATAGCTATGGAGCAGGCAACTACGCCATGTGCGGAAAAGCTTATGACCCACGGCTTATCTATGCTTGGCCAACCGCTCAAATGGCTGTAATGAGTGGTGCTGCGGCGGGTAATACCTTATTGCAAATACAAGAAGCCGCATTAAAATCTAAAGGATTCGCAATCGGTGCGGAAGAGAAGAAAGAGCTTTTAGATAAAATTTTGAAGCAATATAACGAACAATTAAGTCCATATTATGCAGCTGCCAGACTTTGGGTAGATGGTGTTATTGATCCCACTGAAACGCGTAAAATAGTGAGTATGGGAATAGAAGCTGCTAATCATGCGCCAATTACAGAACGGTACAATGTGGGTGTTATTCAGACTTAGTGAAATCATTATTTTTTAAGGTGTTTTAACTCTCATTAGATGGATTTAATATTCTTTTACACAAGTCAATATCAAATCACCAATAGGATGTAGCTAAGTCGTTTACTGAAAGCATATTTTGAAACAAAGCCGTATATTTGATAAAAATACCACTAAGATGCTCCAACGTATTCAAACCATTTGGCTTTTTTTAGCAAGTACCGCATTATTTGCACTATTCTTATTTCCAACTGTACAATGGTTGGGTGTAGATGGCAAGGCACATGCTGCCAAAGTAACCGGAGTATACGAAGGCATACAGCAACAGGTGGTACAAACCCAGCCATTTACCTTATTAACCATTGTTTGTGTACTATTGGCTGTATTTCCTTTTGTAATTATCTTTTTCTACCAAAACCGTCCCTTGCAAATTAAGCTATGTTATTTAGGAATTGTAGCCGTTTTGGGCTTCAGCTTTTGGCTAGCCAAAACCATCCAACAAGTAGCCGATAAACCCAGCTTTACGAGCGATAATTACGGCATTGGTGCCATGCTTCCATCCATCGCTGTACTGCTGTTTATTTTGGCCATTCGGGGTATCCGAAAAGATGAAAACCTCATCCGCTCGGCCGATCGTTTGCGCTAAGTGCTTAAAAATCCAATAATTAACCATACCTTTGCAGCAATTCCGGCAATGAGGCCGGAACTTATATATTATCATGAACCCATTTAGTACCTTGGGTATCCGTCATGATATTGTTAATGCCATCACTGAACTAGGGTTTGAAAACCCTACACCAATCCAGGAACAAGCCATCCCGGTATTACTTTCAGGCAGCAACGATTTTGTCGGATTAGCTCAAACCGGAACCGGAAAGACCGCAGCATTTGGTCTTCCATTGTTAGAATTACTGGACTTTTCTCAAAACTACCCTCAGGCATTAATATTATGCCCAACTAGGGAGCTTTGTTTACAAATTACCAACGATTTAAAAAATTATGCTAAAAATCTACCCGATGTACACGTAGTTGCCGTTTACGGTGGCGCCGCCATCTCCGATCAATTACGCCAAATTAAACGTGGTGTACAAATTGTAGTGGCAACACCGGGTCGTATGTTAGATATTATTAACCGCAAAGCGGTTGATTTTACCAAAGTAAAATATGTAGTGTTAGATGAGGCTGATGAAATGCTCAATATGGGCTTTCAGGAAGACATCGATCAAATTTTATTTACCACACCAGAAGATAAAAAAACCTGGTTATTTTCGGCTACCATGCCGGGCGAAGTGCGCCGTATTGCGAAAAAGTATATGACCGACCCGTTCGAATTAACAATGGGAACGAAAAATACCGGTAACGTAAATATTGAACACGAATATTATGTAGTGAAAGCACGCGATAAATATGCGGCCTTTAAACGTATTGTTGATTTTAACCCCGAAATTTTTGGTATTGTTTTTTGCCGTACCAAAATAGAAACACAAGAAATTGCCGAGGCTTTAATGAAGGATGGCTACAATGCCGATTCATTGCATGGCGATTTATCGCAACAACAACGCGACCGTGTTATGAAACGCTACCGCGACCGTAGTTTGCAATTATTAATTGCAACCGATGTAGCGGCTCGTGGTATCGACGTAAACGATGTAACACACGTAATCAATTACTCTTTGCCTGATGAGATTGAAAACTATACTCACCGAAGTGGCCGTACGGCTCGTGCTGGTAAATCAGGTATTTCAATTGCCATTATCAATTCCAAAGAATCAGGTAAAATTCGTCAGATTGAACGTGTAATTGGTAAGCAATTTACCAAAGCTGAAATTCCTAGTGGTTTTGATGTATGCGAAAAACAATTGTTTGGCTTGGTACACAAAGTACACAATGTGGCGGTGAGTGAAGATCAAATTGAACAATACTTGCCTCGTATTATGGAGGAATTTAAGGATTTAGATAAAGCAGAAATTATTAAACGCTTTGCTTCTTTAGAGTTCAACCGTTTCTTAGATTACTATAAAAACGCTCCAGATTTAAATGCATCAGCAGAAGATAGTGGTAGAGGCGAACGTGGCGATAAATTTGGCAGAACCGGATTTAAGAGTGATTTCACTCGATTGTTTATCAACTTAGGTTCGGTAGATGATTTTAGCCGTGGCGATATGCTCGGATTTATTTGCAACCAAGCTAAAATTAGTGGCAAAACCATTGGTAAAATTGATTTGAAGGGTGTATATACCTTCTTTGAAGTGGAAAACGAGTTTGCCGATAAAGTACAACAAGAATTCAGTAAAAACATCGAATTCCAAGGTCGTCCTGTTCGTGTTGAATTAGCCGGAGACCGTGGCCTTGAAGGTGGCGGTGGTGGTGGCAATCGTCCTCGTGGCGGTGGCGGCTATGGTGGCAAACGTGATGGCGGCGGCGGTTACCGCGGAAACAGCGGTGGCGGTGGCTATCGTGGAAACAGCGGTGGTAGCGGAAGACGCGAAGGCGGAAGTGGCTATGGTGGCGGTGGAAGACGTGAGGGAGGCAGCAGCTACGGTGGCGGCAATCGCGAAGGCGGTGGCGGTGGCGGTTTCCGCGACTTCTCTGGCAAAACCCGAGAAGAACGCTCTAGCAGAAAAAGACGCTAATAAAAAAATCCCCTCGAAATTCGAGGGGATTTTTTTATGCTTAGTTGGGTAGTAATTTAAAATAAGTGGCTTTAAATCTACCTTTCACTATTTTTCCTTTAACTTCTGCTTTGCGTATAGCTTGGCAAAACCCATCCTTTGCATGGGCATCACCATGTTCATCAATCGTGGTACCATCTACAAAATAGGCCTTCCCATTTATTCGTACTGCTAAATCGCAGCCTTTCCCTTTCAATCCAAAATTACATTCGCCACAAGAGGCCTCTACAATTATGGGCTTGGTGTTAGACTTTTTTTCTTGTGCTTGCAACGATAAAGCTGCGGCAAAAAAGAATAGGAAGAAAAGATATCTCATCAGTTTAAGTTAATTCTTCGGTAAGTAAACGCATTTCTAAAAAGGCAGAGTGCCCTTCGTATAAAATAGCATACACTGCTCGGCAAATAGGCATATTTACCTTGTATTGCTTATTAATTTGGTGCAGACAGCTTACGGCATAATAGCCTTCGGCAATCATATTCATTTCTAATTGGGCCGATTTTACGGTATAGCCCTTCCCTATCATGGTGCCAAACGTACGGTTACGGCTAAATTGCGAATATGCTGTTACTAGTAAATCGCCTAAATAAGCCGATTCGTTTATATCGCGATTGATGGGATGGACCACATCTACAAAGCGGCTAATTTCTCGAATAGCATTGGCAATTAATACCGCTTGAAAATTATCTCCGTAACCCAAACCATGGCAAATGCCACTGGCTACTGCATAAATATTTTTTAATACGGCAGCGTACTCGGTACCATAAATATCTTCCGATACATTGGTTTTAATAGAACGTGTAGCCAACATAGCCGCAAATTGTTCCGCTAATGTGATATCAGGAGAAGCAATGGTAAGGTAGGATAACTTTTCTAGAGCCACCTCTTCGGCATGGCATGGGCCACTAATGACCAAAATATCTTGCAAATGCACATGATAGTGTTGGTTCAAAAACTCTCCAATAATCTGATTCTCATCGGGCACAATGCCTTTAATAGCCGAAATTACTTTTTTGCCTTTAAAATCTTCGGGAGTGATGTCGCTTAAAGCCTCTTTTAAAAAGGCAGCAGGCACACACAGCAAAATAAAATCGGCTTTATCGATGGTTGATTTTAAATTGGTGCTAATATGTTCTTCGGGCAGTTGAATAGCTACCGAACTTAAATAGCGTGGGTTGTGCTTATACTTTTGTACATGTGCCACAGACTCTGCACAACGCATCCACCAAAAAATTTCTTTTGGCATCGTGTTATCAGACAGCATTTTAATAATGGCTGTTGCCCAACTTCCTCCGCCTACGACTGCAATTTTAGGTTTCATGTATCTGTATAAATAAAAATCCCCCTTTAAGAGATATGCTCTGTAAAGGGGGACAAGTTACGTAATTTTTAAAAATTACTCTTTCTTAGTGCCGGTAAGTAGTTTTTCTTTGTCTACTTTTTTAACGGTCATTTTATCTTTTAATGTTTTAGAAATGGCTGTAAACGGACGAGAAACAATTTCTTCGCCTGCTTTTAATCCACTCAATACTTGAATGTAGGTATCATCTTGAATACCGGTTTTCACTTCTACTTGTTTTACCTTACCATCTTTGTAAACAAATACATATTCTTTAATTGGTGCATCAAACGTTGCTTTTTTATCTTCCGTATCGCTAGTATTGCTGCTTTCGGCGTTCGCTTTTTTCTTATCCTCTTCACGAGTAGTTACCGATTGAATAGGAACAGTTAGTCCTTTTACTTCATTGGTTTTAATGTCAACTGTTGCCGATAAACCCGGACGAAATGGAGATGCTTTTTGATTGCCGGCAGCTAGTCTAGCATAGGATTCGGGTAGGATACGTACCTTTACAGTAAAATTGGTTACCTGATCGGCACTTCCGCCCAACACATTGGCCGAACTAGCAATCTCGGTTACTACTCCTTTAAATTTTTGACCTTGAAAGGCATCTACTTCAATATCAGCCTGATCGTTTAGGCTTACTCGGTTGATATCACTTTCGTTTACATCTACACTAACTTCCATAGAGGTTAGGTTAGAAATACGCATAATTTCGGTTCCAGCCATTTGTGCGGTTCCTACTACACGTTCGCCCGGCTCTACCGATAGTTTTGATACTACACCATCAACCGGAGCATAAATTGTAGTTCTAGCCAAGTTATCGCCAGCTTCTTTTACAATGGCTGATGATTGTTGCACACCATAACCCGAGCCTACTACATTTTGACGGGCCGATTCTAAGTTAGCACGTGCACTTTCGTACTCGGCATTGGCTGCATCAAACTCCGATGCAGAAATTACTTTTTTCTGAAACAATTCTTGATTGCGTTTAAAACGAGCTTCGGTGTTTTTAAAATTAGCTTCGGCTTGTTTTAATTGTTGTTTTACTGAGGCTAAACTTGCTTTTTGGCTGTTTAATGATGCTACTGCACGATCATAGCCCGATTTTAAAATATCTGGGCGCACTTTACAAAGCAATTGGCCTTTCTTTACCACATCGCCTTCTTTCACCAATAATTCAACTATCTCTCCCGATACTTCGGAGCTTAATTTAACCTCAATTTCTGGTTGTACTTTACCACTAGCCGAAACAGTTTCGGTAATGATACGATCTTCTGCTTTGTCTACCGCTACTTCGGTTACATCGCCTTTACCAAAAAAGCCTAATTTATTTCCGGCTACGGCAATTACCAATAAGACCCCAAGGCCTATCAATACATATTTTAACGTGTTTTTTTTCTGTGCCATGTTGTATGGATGTTGGTGTTATTAAAAATTAATGGGTTTACCTAAGTAGAAATCTATCACCTTGGTTTTAAATAATAAATCGTATTTAGCCTGAATGACATCAAAGGCGGCTTTGTTTAAATTTACTTGAGTTTGGTAATAATCTAAGGTATTTACCAAGCCCACAGCATAGCGTTGCTCTACTACATTAAATGCTTCTTTTGATGAATTATAGGCGCTCTGAGTAGATTCGAAACGCTTTTGAGCAGCTTTTAAATCATACAAAGCTTGGTTAATTACTTTATTTAAGTTGTTTTTAGCCAATTGCTCCGAAAGGGTAGCATTTTGATACGAGATTTTAGCTCTATTGACCACACTACGAGCTTGGTTACCATTCCAAAGAGGAATGTTTAAGCTCATACCCACACCTCGGCTATAGTTGCTGCTTAGTTGGTCGTTTAAAGGTATCTTTTCAAATGCAGGAGGATTACTGCCAGATATTAACTGGATTCTTCCGCTAGAATAACCCGTACTTAAATTACCTCCGAAACTGATACGTGGAGAAAATCCACCTCTAGCTACCGAAACTCCTTTTTTGGCAGCTAAGGTTCGGTATTCAGCTAATTTAATATCCGGAAAAGTTACCAAAGCAGTTTGGTAAACCGCATTGGCTTCGTAGGTATTTTCAGATGCTTTAAGGGCATCTACCATTGGTTTTTCTATCTCAAATGGGCTACCCGGATTACGCTCTAAGAGTTGCGCTAAATTTAAGAAAGCCAAATCCGATTGGTTTTGGGCATTGGTTAGGTTTAAATCGGCAGTGGCAAATTGTGCTTTTGCTTGCGATAAATCGGCAAGGGTTTTGTTACCCACATCAAATAATTTTTGTTCGCGATCTAATTGCATACGGGCAAAGGTTACTTGCTGCTTGGCAGTTTCTAACAAATCTTGGGCATTTAATACTTGTAAATACGTACTTACAACGTTCAATATTAAATCGTTTTTGGCCTTTTCAGCATTACTTTTATCGGCAGCTAATAAATATTTGTTTTGCGAAATTTGGTTGATGCGCTGAAAGCCCTGAAATAACACCACCGATGAACTTAAACTTCCGTTACCCGAAGTAACACTCTGATCGAATGCTTGGCCAGAAAGTTGATCGAAACTACGGCCTAAGCTATAATTCAAATTACTATTCGCATTTAAGCTTGGCGTGAGGGCCCACTTAGATTGTTTGTATTCTTCTGCCGTTAAGGCTACATTTAACTTAGCTTGTTTTAGTTGTATATTATTGGTAAGCGCCAAATTTATTGCTTCCTCTAAGGTAATTTTCTCTTGAGCTTGGCCCCTGCAAAGTCCACAGACTAGCATAAAAACCAACAACAAGGAACTAGATTTTAAATTCATACTGTGTGCTTCTAAAAATTATCAATACATCTTTTATCTTCGTACGCAAATTGAACAAAGAATGTATCCGGTAAAAACTCCTTTTTGGCTTTCCTATCTATACCCAAGTTTAACTTGGCACGAAAGCCGTACGGATAAATGCATTTACCTCACCTTTGACGACGGGCCTATACCTATTGTTACACCCTTTGTTTTAAAAACCTTAAAAAAATTCGAAGCTAAAGCCACATTTTTTTGCATTGGCGATAATGTGCGTAAACATCCTAAAGTTTTTGAACAGATTCTAGCAGATGGACATGCCGTGGGCAACCATACTTATCACCACGTAAATGGTTGGAAAACAGGTAGCAAAACCTATTTAGAGGAATTTAAACAATGTGAACAATTAGTGCCTTCTAATTTGTTTAGGCCACCTTATGGCAGAATTACGAACGCACAAATAAAACAATTACGGGCATATAACCCAACACTGAAAATTATCATGTGGGATATCTTAAGTCACGATTATCACCCAAAATTAAAACCAGAAACGTGTTTAAAAAGAGTGATAAACGCTGCCGATAATGGTGCTATTGTAGTATTTCACGATAGTTTAAAAGCGCAAGAACGATTAGAATATTCCTTACCTCGTGCTTTGGAATACTGGACAAAAAAAGGCTACCGGTTTTGCACCTGGTAGCCTTCTGTATGTTGATAGGAATTGCTTAGAAAGTCATGCCTAAACGGGCAAAGAAACGACGTCCGTTATAATTCATTTGTACCGAA
>Ga0102831_1000563_pt1 | contig 16703 bp, 16 predicted proteins | sample ColrivemetaGS747_FD_84508 | JGI IMG/M metagenome (GOLD analysis project Ga0102831, IMG submission 84508) | Estuarine microbial communities from the Columbia River estuary - Freshwater metaG S.747 | ecosystem: Environmental > Aquatic > Marine > Intertidal zone > Estuary | place: USA: Columbia...
GTAAATCAAGGACCGGGAAGTTACACGGGTTTAAGAATTGGCGTTAGTTTAGCCAAAGGCCTTTGTTTTGCATTGGGGTGTAAATTAATTTCAATTAATGGGTTAACAGCTATGGCCACTTGGTCCATTGATCAAGGACATATAACAGATGGTAGCGTTTGTGCCATGTTAGATGCGCGCAGAGATGAAGTGTACATATCTGTAGTTCAATCAGATGGGAAGATTCTTAAAGAAGTTGAAGCTTTGATATTGTCAAAAGGTTGTTTAGATAATTTAGTAGATTTAAATCGTACTATTTTTATTGGAAATAGTGGGGAAAAAGCGAAACGTTTATTAGAAGCACCAAATGTGCAAGTAATTGATGGTCCAGAGTCAAAAATGTTCATTAAAGCAGCTGCAAAAAAGTTTGTCCAATCAGAATTTGAGGACGTGGCATATTTTGAACCTCGTTATTTAAAAGAATTCATTGCAGGTATATCTCAAAAATTTTCGGTTTGATAGGGTTTATAGAAAATTTTGATTCTTTCAGTTACAATCTCGTACACTATTTGTGTTATGGGGGAGTAGAGGTAAATGTTTTTGAAAACCACAACTTGGTTTCCCGTTGGGAAGAATTGAAAAAATGCAATGCCTTTTTAATTGGACCAGGACCTAATGAACCAGAAAATTCGGGAGAATTACCAATTATTATAAATCAACTGATAGCCTTGAAAAAGCCCATTTTAGGTGTTTGTTTGGGGCATCAAGCTTTGGGTGAATTTTTTGGATGGAAGCTGCGTCGAGCGATCTTGCCTGTGCATGGTAAAATGTCAATGATTGTTCACAGTGGTAATGGATTATTCAAGGGTATTGAGAGGCCCATGCCCGTAGGAAGGTATCACTCATTGGTAATTGATGATTCAGATGTTAAATCGGATTTAATTCAAGTTACAGCAAGGTCGGAGGATGGTGAAATCATGGCTTTTGAACATTTGGAATTACCCATATGGGGAGTGCAATTTCACCCAGAAAGTGTGTTGACCCCAAATGGTCAAGAATTACTTAACAATTGGCTTAATTTAGCGAGGATAGATTTGACATCAAAACCTTCTTCTTTTTGAAGTTCATTGATGCTGCCGTGAGAAGGGAAATGATTTTGAATTCCCAAATGGTGGAATTTAGTAGTAGACTCGTTTTCCCAAATGTTTTTCAGATATTGTCCAAAGCCTCCGATGATGCTACCATCTTCAATGGTTAAGCAAAATTGATAATCTCGTGATGGCGAAAATTTTGATGAATTAGGAGTCTTAACAGTTGGAAAATGTAAAACATCAACTTCTTGGAATAAAGTCGGTGACTCTGTCAATGCGTCGAGAACTAATTGAGTGGTAATTCCAGTACTGCATAAAATTAATTTTGCCTTTTCAGAACTGTGAATTGGAACAGGTACTGTAGGGTTATAGTTTTCGGTAAGTATGGATTGTTCATTTATTTCGCCCCTCGGGTATCGAATAAATACTGGATGATCTTGCAGTAATGCCCAATGCATCATGTTTTCCAATTCATCTGCTCGATATGGAGCCAGTATAGATACATTTGGAAGGGGAAGTAGAAACGACATATCATATGTGCCGTGATGAGTGGGCCCATCTTCTCCAACCAATCCTGCGCGATCAATACAAAATAGAATGGGTAAATTTTGTAAAATCACATCATGAATAATCTGATCATAAGCTCTTTGAAGAAAAGTGCTGTAAATATTGACAATGACTTTTTTGCCACCGGCTGCAATTCCTGCGGCAAAAGTTACGGCATGTTGTTCTGAAATGCCTACATCAAAAAATCTATCTGGGTATTTTTCCATTGCTGGTAACATACCACAGGAGCTTGGCATTGCCGGTGTGATTCCTCTTAATTCCGGGTTTGTATCAGCAAGTTTAAGCAGAGTTTTAGCAAAAACTTCCTGCCATTTTATCTTTCTAATCGATGGAGTGGTTGGGTTTAAGTCTGACGGATTTAACTTAATGAATTTAGCGGCGGAATGCCATCGTGTTTGCTCTTTTTCTGCAGCTTCATAACCTTTTCCTTTGATTGTTCTGATGTGAATCAGTTGAGGTTTGTTGATGTTGATAGCATTATTTAATGCAGATTGAAGTTGCTGAATGTTATGTCCGTCGATAGGTCCATTATATTCGAATCCGAACCATTCAAAAAAACTCTGGATTTTATTAGATTGCTCAGTGTTTAGATGAAGATCAATTAAATGTTTATTGAGGGCCCCTGTATTTGGATCAATACCCATTTGATTGTCGTTGAAAACAACCAACAATGGATAATTGAGATCTATCATATTATTCATGGCCTCATAAGCCATCCCCCCGGTGAGTGCTCCATCTCCGATAATCGCTACTACTGGATAAATGGTAGTATCGCGTTTCATTGCTTCAGCAAAGCCTAAGGCTGCTGATAGTGCCGTAGATGAATGTCCAGTTCCAAACCAATCAAACTTAGATTCACTTCTCTTTGGGAAACCAGAAATTCCGTTTTGATTGCGTATAGTTTTTAATTCTTCATGCCTACCTGTAAGTATCTTGTATGGATAAGATTGGTGTCCTACATCCCAAATTACAGGTGAGGTGTTCGGATCAATTACAGAAAGCAAGGATACCGTTAATTCGATTACACCCAGGTTTGCGGCGAAATGACCGCCGTTTTCCAGAATAACATGGATTAAATAATCTCTAAGTTCGGTAGCAATTTTATTGAGTTCTTCCACGGTCTTATTTTTCAAGTCGTGTGGGGGTAAGAATTCAATTGCAGGTGTCATTGTAAGTGCAAAAATAGGATTAATTAGAAGGATTTTTTAATTTGTTGCTATTGTAAAAAAATAGTCATTAATTTTAAATATTAATTAAACACACTCAATATTAATTGAGGTTTTAAATTCATTTCATCTATTAAAAATATAATTTCCTCGATGAGTAACTAAATATTTAAAATTTAATACGGAAATTTGTAAAATAATCATTCATTTTTTTATTTATCATGGCAAATAAAACTGTAGAGGTAAAAATTCCTAAAAAAAGAGGAAGAAAACCCGGTTCTAAGAATAAGGTTAAAAAATTAGACAGAAGGGGATCTGCGCAACTTTACAATCAACTTGAGGCGGAATTAATGAATTTAATGGATTCATTAAAAAAGGCACAAGAAGCATCTCAGAAAGAATTGCTTAAAATTGAGGAGAAGAATCAAAGAGAGGTATTAAATCTTCGTTTAAAATTAGAAGCTTCCATAGTTCTTTGGAAAAACAGAGCAAAGGAATACAGAAAAAAATTGACTGTAGCTGGCACAAGAAAGGGTAAAGTAGGTAGACCTGCTAGTAAACCTATAGCGCCAAAAGGCAGACGAGGAAGACCTTCGAAATCACAATCTGTTGTTAGAAAAGGTGGCGGACGGAAAAGAGCCGGAGAATTGACAAAACGCGATATTATTATCAATTATATGAAAGAAGTTAAAAACCCTATGACTTCTAAGGAATTAATATCTAATTTATTTGAAAAAAGCGGAGAAAAGGATCTAAAGCGTTTTTCTCAAGGTGTCTATACGACCTTAACTCAAATCTATAAAAGCGGCGAACTAATTAACAAAGACGGTTTGATTAAATTGTCTTAATATTTAATTGCTTAAAATTATAAATCGAGGATTTCTGCTGAGGTCCTCGATTTTTTTTATATCTAAAAACTGCGTTTTGTTTTTTTTGAAAATTTGATATGTTTGGTCAGTGTAATTCTGATGTGTTTCCATGAAAACTCCTTTAATATTTTCATTCTTGGAATTTTCTAATTCCTCCGAAATTCGTTTATAAAAAATTAATGGGTCATTTTCTGTGAATAATGCCACATGCGGTTCATGATTTATAACCCGATCATGCATGGTGTCCTTTTCTTCTAATGGAATATAAGGTGGGTTTGAAACAATAATATCAAAATCATCAAAATTTGGAGACTGGGTTAAGAAGTCTAATAAGCATGTATTAAACCTAGAATTAACATTTAAATCTTCCGCATTTTTCAGAGCAACATCTAAAGTTTGTTGATTAATGTCTAAGCCTATTGCAGTCCAATTGGGTCTTTCTTTTAGTAGGCTTAATGCGATACACCCACTTCCGGTGCCAATGTCTAAAATTTTTAAATTATTATGAATACCAGCGCTATTTGGAAATTTTTGAAGAACAAGGTCTACAAGCTCTTCTGTTTCAGGTCTAGGAATTAAGGTGTTTGAATTAACGGTAAATTTACTTTTGTAAAAAAAAGTATAGCCAAAGACAAATTGAACTGGTTCTCCCTTTTTCAATCTGTTTAAATAGCTCTCTAGAACTGCAAAATCTGTATTGAGTTTTATCTCGTCATTGAACCATAGATAAATACTATCAATTTCATCCTGCGAATAGATTTCAGATAATTGACTATAAAGAAATTTGCGTGTAAAATCTTGATTTATCATTAATTATAAAAGAATTTATAAAAGACTGATTCTGTAATATTCAATTTTTATTCCTGTAGTTTGGTTCGCAATTTCAAAGGTAATGATATAATTGCCAGGGTTAAGTTGAAACTGATTATTTATCAATGGCCATTGAATGAAACCGGTTGAAATCACAGGTTGTAAATTGCACATGTTTAATATTTTGTCTCCCCAAATATTGTAAAGATCGATTTTCAATAGACATCCTAAGTAAGGGATTTTCAATTCCAATGGAATGGTGTAATACCCCAAGTGGTTTTTGTAAATACGTGAAGAAGTTGGTCGCACCCAATTTTTTGTAGATTTTGGGTTTAAAGGTTCAATCAATGTGTTTGAATTGGATTGCGTTGGACTTGCCTTTAGTTCAAGTATGCAATCAAGCCAATTGACTTGATTCTTCGAAAGAAGTAGGGGGTGGATTTTTTCAAGGGAAGTGTTATTGTCTATAATTCTATTGATCGGTTCGGTGAGCTCAAAACTACATTCATCTGAAATGCCTTTTACATGGTTTACTAAGGATAAATATCCTCCGTTGATTGATAGGTTGGGAAACGATTCTAATTCCACTATTGAATTGAAAAGTGCGAGATTGAATTGCCTTTTTAGTGGATGTTTATTTGCGCAAAAGACCATAAACTCATTTGGCATAATAACGGTTCTTTGGTCGTTTTTGAGGGAAATTATATATTTTATTTGGTGTTTTTCGTCGTAAATTAAAAGGTCATAATTTTCTAACAAAATAGCCTTTGTATTGGGGTTGTAAATTTCTACAAAGTCTGTTCCCGCAGTTGACCGAGAATAAATCTCATTTAAGTATAAGGGGCCTGTTTTATCAATATTTACAAATGAGTTTAACAGGCATATTTCTTTACCGTTGAATAAATTTTTAAGTATTAAAGAATCTTCATGATGATAAATAATATCAAAAAGGTTCCAATGGGTGTTTATTTTTATTTGATTCGTTAATGATTCATCCAAATATGTTTCTATAATTTCTACAGGATAATTATGATTGTCTACTGGAAATATGGTTAAAGGACTTCCCCCTATGGATGAAGTAGTTTTCCATTTAAGGTGATTTGAATGCACATTGAAATTGTTGCATTCATAAGAAAACCCACCACCTACAGCGTAAGGTTCAAGTATATTTATTTCATAATGAAGTGAGTCGAGTAATTGTCCATTTACTGAGTGTTGTAATATTAATGTTCCTTCAGAATTTAATAGGATGGGAAAATTCGAAATCCCCCAAATTTTGCCGCTTTTGATATCAGAATTCAACAGCCAATTTTTCCAAATATCTAGTTCAGAATTTTCGACCAATAAAATGGGTTGATTGGGAGGAAATAAACTATCTGGAAGTTCAATTTTTTTGCCGTTATAGCTTAAATTGATTTCATTAGCACATTTATAATGTGCGGAGGTGTTGCACAATTCAATGTATTCAGTTGCTGGGAACCTATTTAAAGCTGGTTCTGGTTTTGGCATGATTTCCGATAAAATTATATCGCCTCTTTGAACTGGACTTATTGAAATTAATTTCACTATCAGTGTGATTTTATCAATCGGTTCATGCCAAATGCTGTAAAACGAATCAAGTTCTAATCTTATATTATTACTATCAAATTGAAGTACTGGAATATCTACTGAAGTCAAATCTGATTTCAATTGAAAATCACGTTTTTGACCATTAATGTTGATTTTTCCGTTTTTGGATTTTATAAAAATAGAGTTTTTAAAAGTGATTATTTTGTTTGAAAATTGATGGATTTGATGATCTGTAAATTGGATATTAGGGAGACTATCTATCAAGATGTTGCTAAATCTATGACCTTGAAATGCAGTTTTTCCCGACTGTTGTATGGCTATATAGAAGAATTCATTGTAAGTTAATAACGTCTGCACTTTCCATTCAGTTAGTTGTTTTGAATCGGTATGCAGAGTGGTTATAGTGATTGAATCTTGATCAATGAGGAGCTGAATGGTTCCTTTAAAATTAGTTGATGCAAACTCATTGTTTAAACCAATCCATCCGGGAATGTTTTGCTTGTTGAATTGACCTTCCCATCGGTCAAAGGTGTTTCCAATTTTAACACTTTGACTGTTTCCTGAAGAATCTTTAAACCCAAAACTGATCGTATTGGTACTTGAAGTGTTTATTTTTAATTCTAAATCAAGTCTGACCAAGAACTTTGGGAGTGCATGGTCTAATTTAATATTGAATTGAAATTCTTTCTTTTCAATGGATGAATAATTTGAAGTGATCTGCCCATTTGCGCGCTGAAAATATTGTGTGTCGCCTGAATAATGAGAAGGCCAATAGTTCGTTTTTACTGAATCATTGAATTGGGCATCAAGGTTTGAACCATGGAAAATAAAACTGCTAATAACTCCTATTTTTCCAATGTACTTTACTAGTAAATTGAGCCAAGGCAATAATGGGGATGAAAATTGTTTGAAATATTGAAGATAAAATTTTGTGAAAAAGCATAGTTTTTTGATGATAAAATTTATTGATGTTTCCCAATAAATATAAATCGAACAGGATTTTAGTCCCCCACAATATCGCCACCTCTTCATAATGTACAAATTTGACCATGAATCCGGTGACACTCCAAAGAGCAATGAAAAATAGGACGATTAAAATTTGCGAATTTCGCGTATTTGAATTGAGCTGAAAGCGTGATTTTTTGGCCCAACGAATTCTTTGATGCCACAAATCTTTCCAATTATTAAGCACGGGTGTAATCACAGCAGCATTGCGGAAAGTTACTGTTTCAACCTTTAATTTATTTTGTTGAAATGATTCAATGAGGAAAATATCGTCTCCACCTGCAATTTGAATGTTTGATTGGAAGGGTTTAATGGCGTTAAAACTTCTCACATTTACCAACATATTTGCAGCATTTCCCATGGTTTTATTGTTACGTGCTGATTGGAAATTTCCTAATATCATTAAGGCTGAATTTTCAAGTGCTTGATAACTTTGAATAAATTGGTTTTTAAATTGGTAAATGACTGGTCCAAATACGGCATGTGCATTTTTTGTTATGGCCGTGTGAAACAATGAATTGATAGAATGCCAGGTGAAAATGCAATCTGCATCGGTAATGTACACCCATTCGGTTGTGCATTTTGTAATGGCTAAATTTAGAGCTTGTTTTTTTCCTGAACTATCATGACTTGTTTTTAATATGGAAATGTTTTCCTGAAAAGCTGCATTTTCACGGAAAGTTTTTAAAAGCTTAGCAGTGCTGTCTGTTGATAGATCATCGATAAAGAAATAATGAATCTTGTTCGGATTTATTGACTCAATATTCTTGATATTTTCTAAAAAATCCGGTAATGAACTTTCCTCATTTCGTATTGAGCAAACGATACTAATTTTCTCCTCCGGGAAGGTATCATGCTCAGTTGATTTTAAAGTGATTTCTTTTTTTAAGTGAGATAAAACAAGTCCCCAATAGAATAAATAGGGTATTAGAATTGCTATTCCAAGGATTAGGATCATTACTTGGATTGTAATATTTTCTTTTCTATCGCGCTTGTTGAGTAACCAGGTAGAAATTCAATTGTTTTAACTGTTCCGCCATGTTGGATAACCCAATCTGCACCTACAATATTTTCAATAGAATAATCACCGCCTTTTACCAGAATATTTGGGGTTATCATTTCTATCAATTCCTCAGGAGTGTCTTCTTTAAAAATAACGACGGCATCGACGAAGCTAAAGGAAGCCATTACAAGAGAACGTGAGAATTCATTTTGAAGTGGTCTTGCGGGGGATTTTTCCATTCTTTTAACAGATTCATCAGAATTTACAGCAACAATAAGAAAATCTGCTAGAGCCGCTGTTTCAGCAAGATATTTTACATGGCCCGCGTGAATGATATCAAAGCACCCATTGGTAAATACGATCGATTTACCTTGCGATTTTATTTCAATGACTTTGGAAACAATCTCAGTGAGTTCCCAAATTTTAGTTGCTGGATTTTGATTCTTCATTTGATTGCATTTCAAAGAAAAGCAATCCATAGGAAATACCCCCAACTACAAGATGGAAAATGTTTGAAAATGCGACAGTGAATATGCCAAATGTCGCGGCTGAATCTTTTGGAAGCCCATAAACTAATGTTAAACCATATGCAATTGAGTACCAAACACCGGCTCCACCTGGAACAGGAATAATTACACCCAAGGAAGAAAAAATTAGAATGGCTAAAGCATTAAATAAATTTAAATGTTGGGTCATTTCAAGAGATTGTAATTGAAAATATAAACTTACCCAATAAGCAAACCAAATAGCGAATGAGTACAAAATGAATTTTGATTTATTCTCTAATTGGAATGCACTATTAACACCTTTAAGTAGCTTTTGAATAAGTCCTTCGCCTTTTTGTTCCTTTTTAATTGTGAACTTCTTCCATAAAAAAAGGCCTGCAATACCAATTATTAATGTCAATAAAATATATGCCCCATTATTGAAAATTGGTTTAATGACATAAGGTTCGGCAAATTGGTAAAGCACATCAAACTGAAGCATGAGGGCCAATACTGCCATGACCATCATGATTATTAAATCAATAATGCGTTCAGTTATGACGGTGCCAACCAGTGTTTCAATAGGCGCTTTTTCACTTTTTGCGGTGAGAGCGCACCGAACAACTTCGCCTCCTCTTGAGGTAGCAACATTCACTAAATAACCAGACATCACAGAATAAAAAGCCCTTCGGTGATTGATGGGATATCCTGCAGTTCTACTTAATTGATCCCAACGTGCCCCCCTTAAATAATGGGCTGTTGTCATGAGAACCACCGCCAATAGGATATAGGCATAGTTTGCCGATTTTACAGCTTTCCAAGTTTCAGTCCAATTGGTTTCAACACCTATATATACAAAAACCCCAATGGCAAAAAGGATCATCAAAGCTCTTGTGAAGAGGTGTTTATTGATTTTCATTAGATCAAATGATTATTTCGATCAGGGAAAATGTTGGTGGGTTGATGTTTTTTTGCTTCTTCGAGAGACATAGAGATGAAAGTCATTATAATTAATTCATCACCAATTTGCCCTTTCCGAGCTGCAGCACCATTTAGACCAATAATACCACTTCCTCGTTCCCCTTCAATGATGTAGGTTTCAAAACGTTCACCGTTATTGTTGTTCACAATAAGTACTTTTTGGTTGGGTATCATTCCTGCCGCATCTACTAAATCCATGTCTATGGTGATGCTTCCAGTGTAATTTAGTTCGGTTTGGGTGAGTCGAACATTGTGTATTTTAGCTTGTAGAACTTCAATATACATTTGGCACAAAGTTAGTTACAAATAACCTTTTGTTTGACTTAAATTCGCATGAATGCAATTTACCTCGGATATTGTTGAAAAAGCCGTAGATGCTTTGTCTTCTTTTCCCGGAATTGGCAAGCGAACGGCCTTGCGAATGGTGATGTATTTGCTCAAGAGACCAGAGATAGAGGTAGCTTCAATTTCTGAAAGAATTTTGAGACTCAAAACAGATTTGAAATTTTGTAAAAATTGTGGAACGGTAAGTGATTTCGAATATTGCAGTATCTGTTCTGATCCTCAGAGAGAAAAAAATATAATTTGTGTTGTAGAAGATTTTAGTGACCTAATGGCAATTGAAGGTACTTCCCAGTTTAAAGGAGAATACCATGTTTTAGGGGGGTTGATTTCACCAATGGATGGAGTCGGACCTTCGGATTTAAATTTGCAGTCTCTTTTCGAGAGAATTTCAAACTTAGGCGAGGAAATATCGGAAGTTATTTTAGCGTTAAGCGCTACGGTAGAAGGTGATACTACTATGTATTATATTGCAAAAAAACTTCAAGAATATGGTGTTTCAGTGAGTAGTATAGCTCGCGGTATTTCTGTTGGAGGTGAGTTAGAATATGTAGATGAAATCACCTTAGGTCGAAGTTTATTACAAAGAACCCAATATAAAGTTTAAGAAACTATTAATGAACCAACTTTCAGTCATCATAGTCAACTACAACGTCAAGCACTTTTTGGAGCAAGTCTTATTGAGCGTTGAAGTGGCATCAAAAGGTTTGATGGTTGAAACTTGGGTAGTTGACAATAACAGTGTAGACGGTAGCATTGAAATGGTCAAAGAAAAGTTTCCATGGGTTAAGCTAATTGAGAATCATGATAATGTTGGCTTTTCTAAAGCGAATAATCAAGCCTTAAGACTAAGTAATGCTAAATATTCCTTGTTGCTAAATCCAGACACTGTACTTCAAGAAGATACCTTTCAGAAATGTATTGAATATCTTGATTTACATCCTGAGGTGGGAGGACTTGGTGTGAGAATGATTGATGGAAAAGGACAATTTTTACCTGAAAGTAAACGCGGTTTGCCAACACCTTCAGTTGCATTTTTCAAAATGACAGGATTGGCTTCTTTGTTTCCAAAATCAAGGTACTTTGGGCGATATCACATGAAATATTTGTCTGAATTTGAAACCCATGAAGTTGAGATTCTTGCAGGTGCTTTTATGATGATGCGCGGAGAGACATTGGCTAAAGTTGGATTGTTGGATGAGCAATTTTTTATGTATGGAGAGGATATTGACCTTTCCTACCGCATTCTTTTAGGAGGGTATAAAAATGTGTACTTTGCCGATACAACTATCATTCACTACAAGGGAGAAAGTACCAAGAAAAAATCAGTCAATTATGTAAAAGTATTTTACAATGCAATGGTACTTTTTGCTAAGAAACATTATTCTCAGCGAATGGCTGGTTGGTTTGCTTTTTGGATTCAAATAGCGATTTATGTTCGTGCTTTTTTTGCCCTGATTGTTCAAAGTGTTTCAAAAGTATTATTCCCGGCGATTGATTTTATCACCATTTATTTAGGGTACTTTGGTATAGCTAAGTATTGGGAATTATATCACAAGTTTGTTCGTGGTTTCTACCCGAGTGATTATTATTTAGTTCATATTCCAATATATGCTGCTGTGGCCATGCTATCCGTTTATATATCTGGCGGATATGATCGTCCTTATAAATCTTTACGACTGTTTAGTGGTGCTCTAATTGGAAGTGTGTTGATGTTTGCCGTTTATGGGTTTTATCCAAAAGACTGGCAGTTCTCAAGGGCTATTTTAGGACTGGGTTCTGCTTGGGCAATTGGTGGTATGTTGTTGACGCGGGTGATTGCCAATTTATTAGGGTGGAAAGGAAGTCAAGGTAAAAATTCAGAAAAGCGGATATTAGTGGTTGGTGGTGGTCAAGAAATTGAAAGAATTACTGACCTTTTGAATAAAAGCGGTGTGCCCCATCACATGTTAGGTGCAGTAACTCCAACGAATGAAAAGAAATTGGGCTTTTTAGGGAGTTTTAATCAGTTAGATGAATTGGTGGAAATTTATCGTGCTAATTCCATTATTTTCAGTGGAAAAGATGTTTCTGCATCCCGCATTATGGAATCAATGTCGGGGTTTGCTAATGAACAAGTACAATTAAAAATAGCGCCGGAGAGCAGCGAGTTCATTATTGGATCTGATTCAAAAAATGAGCCAGGAGAGCTTTTTACGCTTGATGTAAAATATCAATTGTCTGAATCGCATGTTCAGAGAAGAAAACGAATATTTGATATTTTCTTTTCTCTATGGATGATATTGAGAGCATTAACATTTTGGGGGTATACTATTTTCACTAATAAAAAGTGGAGATACCTATATAGTTGTATTCCGAGTGTTTTAATAGGAAAGAAGACCTGGGTCAGTTACAGTGGTCAAACAAGTGCAGAGAAATTGCCTAATATAAAGCCTGGTGTTGTTAGTTCGGCCGGTGTTTGGACCAATTCAGAATTTGAAGCAGATGTAAATCATTTATATGCCAAAGACTATGAGGTTTGGCGTGATTTAGAAATATTGTGGGATTATCCTAAGAATTAGTGATTCAAACTTTTAAAAATATAAATGCTTATGAGCTACGTCGCTTTTTAAAGGTGATACTATTATTGTTGGCGGTATTGATAAGCATATTGACCTTGTTTTTATCTCAAAGGTTGGTTCAGAAGATAGCTGGCGAAGAAACCAAGAAAATGGAAATTTGGGCTGATGCGGAGCGCGTATTATCAGATCCAGATAGTGAAGGGGATTTTGGTTTTCATTTAAAGATTGTGCAGTCAAACGAAACTATTCCGGCAATTTTAGTCTCTGAATCTGATAGGATCATACAATATATTAATCTTACCGAGAAAGAGGAGGTACTATCAGAGTCAATTTTGAGGGATAAAATTGCAGAATTTGCTCTTGAAAACGACCCAATACTTATACCCATCGATAAGGATACAGTATTTAAGGTTTATTATGGGAAAAGTTCTGTTCTCAGACAATTAGAATATTATCCGTACGTTGTCCTGGCCATTGTGGCATTGTTTGTATTTGTGAGCTATTCAGCTTTCTCGTTTTCAACTAGGAGCGAGCAAAACCAAGTTTGGGTTGGTTTAGCAAAAGAAACCGCTCATCAATTAGGTACACCTATAAGCAGCCTAATGGGTTGGGTGGAGTGTATAGAAAATGATATTATACCTGACAATGCTGCAGAAGAAATGAAAAAAGACATTGATCGGTTACAAATAATAACAGAAAGATTTTCAAAAATTGGATCTACGCCAGTTTTGCAGAATGCTGACATAAATTTAGTACTTGAAAATTCATTGAATTATTTATCAAATAGAATCAGTAATTCTGTGGATTTTGAGTGGAAGTTATATCCCAAACCATTATATGTTAACATAAATATAAATCTGTTTAATTGGGTTACTGAAAATGTTGTAAAGAACAGTGTTGACGCCATGGAAGGGAAGGGTAAGTTGCGAGTTGAGGTAAACAGTCGGAATAAACTGGTCTATATAGATATCATTGACAATGGTAAAGGTATCTCTAGAAATCAAACAAAAGACATATTCAAACCTGGTTTTACAACTAAAAAAAGAGGCTGGGGCTTGGGTTTGTCATTAGCTAAGAGAATTGTAGAGGATTATCATAAAGGGCAGATATTCGTAAAAGAAAGTCAAGCCTTCCAGAAAACAGTAATCAGAATTATTTTGTCCTGCGACATTTAAAATCAAATGATTCAAAGAATTCAAACAATATTTCTATTCCTTTCATTTGCCATGGGGGCTATATTGATTTTTGTAAATCCCATTTATGCAGAATATGAATACGAACTCAATGGAATAAATTACCAAGTAGTATTTCAGTATTGGTCAACGTTTGGAGAGGAAGTTCAAAATGGTTTAATGATGTTCAATTATCAATGGATACATTTTGTATTATTGCTGGGGTTATCCATTCTGACATTTACTGCCATTTTTTTATTTAGAAATCCTAAAATCCAAATTTATTTGATCATAATTTCTACCGTTTTTACAGGGCTCTTGACCTTTTGTTTAATGTATGATTTTATCTCATTTAGAAGTTCGCAGGTCATTGTCAATAATAAAGACCTTAATGCGCATATTTTTTGGACGGTGCTTATTACGGCATTGAATCTGTTATCAATTGTGGCTATACAAGTTGATCGCCGAAGTATTCCACAAAATTATTTTGCGTCTCCCAAAGGGTGATTTTATGTAACAAAACTCCCTCTGGTAGATGGGGCGATATTCGATTCCAAATGGCCACAGCTATATTTTCAATAGACGGCATTTTCCCTTGCAGCCATGGAACGTCAATATTTAGATTTTGATGGTCAAGGTGATCAATGACTTGTTCACGGATAATAATTTTTAATTTTTTCAAGTCCATTACCAATCCTGTTTCTGGATCTGGTTGACCTTTTACGCAAACAAATAAATCAAAGTTATGTCCATGGAAATTGGGATTTGCACATTTGCCAAAGAGCGAAAAATTCTCTTCGTCAGAGATTTTGGGATTCCACAATTGATGAGCGGCATTGAAATGCTCTTTCCGAGTAATATACAGCAGGGGCATATTATTAATTATACCAAGTTTTAAGTTTATCTATGGTTGTATCGACGTCTTCGATAGAATTAAATTTACCAAAACTGAATCGTACTGTAGTTCTATTTGTATTTGGACGAATCGTTTTAATTACGTGGCTTCCTCCAACGGCACCGCTGGAACAAGCGCTACCTCCTGAACATGAAATTCCAGCTAGGTCTAAATTAAATAACAATAAATTACCGGTTTCAGTGGGCGGAAATGATACACTTAGAACGGTATACAAGCTATCGCCTTCAGCGTCTCCATTGAATTCAACGTTTTGAAATTCAGTTTTCAAACGATGCATCATGTGTTTTTTGAGTTCAAGTAATTTGGCCTTTTTTGAGTTTATTTCGCCATATGACAATTCTAATGCCGTAGCCAGTCCAACAATTCCATAAACATTTTCAGTACCACCGCGCATTTCGCGTTCTTGTGCTCCCCCTGTTATAAGAGGAGAGATGTGATTTGACTTATTGATGTATATAAATCCAACCCCTTTGGGTCCGTTGAATTTATGTCCCGCGCCGCAAATGAAATCAACATAATTTTTACTTAAATCGAATTCATAATGCCCCATAGTTTGTACGGTATCGCAGTGAAATATTCCGTTAAATTGATGAACAAGTGAGCCTACAGCTTCAATATCTAACATGTTGCCAATTTCATTATTGGCATGCATGAGTGTAACCAAGCATTTCCCTGATTCAGATAGTAGTTGCTTTAAATGATTCACATCAACATGGCCGTCATCTAAAATGTTTACCATTTTTAATGTAACCTTACCCTGGTGGGCAAGTTCTTCAACGGTATGCAAAACTGCGTGATGTTCTAAAGGAGAAGAAATGATTGTTTCAATTCCCAAACTTGCAACTGAACCACGAATGGCTAAATTATCAGCCTCAGTTCCACCTGAGGTAAAGAAAATTTCAGAAGGTTTGCAGTGTAACAAAGCAGCAATTTTACTTCTACTTTCCTCAATGATGTTTTTTACTTTTCTGCCATGTCCATGAGTTGAACTTGGATTTCCAAAGTGAAATTTCATTACTTCAACCATTTTTTCTACAACGGCAGGATCCATTGGAGTGGTGGCAGCGTTATCGAGGTAAATGCGGGGTGTTTCGTTCATGCTTTGGGGCTCGTTAAATTTGATTGTTGGTATTTAGGTAGCCTAAGAATTTATAACACAATTTAGCCATGGTGAATTCGGTGATGAGGTCAATTTCACGGGGTGCGATTTCAACTATATCAAATCCAATGACTTTTTTACGTTCACACAGGCGTTTAAGAAGTTTATTTCCTTGTCTCCAAGTCAAACCTCCAGGTTCTGCAGTTCCTACGGCAGGAGCTACTGAAGGGTCAAATCCGTCTGCATCAATGGTTACATATACATGGTCTCCTAATTTATCAATGCACGCGTCTATCCATTGGTCCTGATCATCTAACATATGTGCATACCAAGTATGAATGTTGTCTGAAGACTTGATGAGGTTACTTTCTTCAATGCATTGTGCTCGGATACCCACTTGCACCAAGTTGACATTCATGTCATGGATGCGGGCCATTACACTGGCGTGTGAATAGGGATTTCCTTGATATGCTTCGCGCAAATCGGAATGTGCATCTATTTGAAGAACAGAAAGGTTTGGGTATTTTTTAAGGTGAGAACGTACAAAGCCGTTTGTTACTGTATGCTCTGCACCAAGAGAAACTACAAATTTGTTTAGATTGAGTAATTCATCGGTTTGATTCTCGATGATTTTCATGGCATCCTCGTTCACGTGGTTCCCAAAATCTATAGGTTCAAGGGTGGCGCAACCAATATTTTTGTACGTTTCCCGATCGAGTTCTTCATCGTAGAATTCCACAAAGTGACTCGCATTTATGATGGCCTCAGGACCTAAGTTAGAACCAGAAATATAGCTAGATGTATGTTCGTAAGGAACTAGTTGTATGGCTATTTTGGAATTTTCTAGTTGCGTCAAAGATTCTTCTGGAGGAGAAAGAAAAGCTTTGTCTGGAGCAAGTAATTTCATGAATTTGGTTATTTCACGCGTTCCATGTAAGATCCATTGCGGGTGTCAATTCGAATTTTTTCCCCGGTATCTACAAATAATGGAACCATCACTATAGCACCACCTTCTACGGTAGCTTGTTTTAATGTATTGGTTGCGGTATCTCCTTTTACTCCGGGTTCGGTATAGGTAATTTCCAGAA
>Ga0102831_1000567_pt1 | contig 16651 bp, 8 predicted proteins | sample ColrivemetaGS747_FD_84508 | JGI IMG/M metagenome (GOLD analysis project Ga0102831, IMG submission 84508) | Estuarine microbial communities from the Columbia River estuary - Freshwater metaG S.747 | ecosystem: Environmental > Aquatic > Marine > Intertidal zone > Estuary | place: USA: Columbia...
CAGCGCCAAAAATGGCAATTAAACTCAACCAAAAACGATACTTAATAATGATATTGTAAAAGCCCATAATGATGTCGATTTGAGCTGTGAAGATACCAAATTATAGCGTAATAAAGAGCCGGATGGATAAAGTATGGATGCTTAAAAAAGAATAGTTATTTTTGCCCTCCTTAATTGGTCAATATGACCTAGTTAAGCCTCGGATCCTAGTGATTCGATGGTCCCGTAGTTCAATGGATAGAATAGGTGTTTCCTAAACACTAGATCCAAGTTCGATTCTTGGCGAGACCACAAACCCTCAACACGAAGTGTTGGGGGTTCTTCATTTTGAGACAACGTCGAAAGCTTGCTTTCGTAAGTTGGTGAGAGATGAAGAACCCAAACTATCCCGCACAGCGGGATGGTTTGAAAGGGTTTGAGTAAGTTCAATACGGAAGAAGACAGTGCGAGCGAAGCGAGTACTGGCAGTCTTGGATAAAATAATGGCAGTCTTTCTCAAGACTGCCATTATCAATTAAAAGTCGTTTAATTAAAGTTTCAAAAACTTGAATTGTTTTACAATTTTATTATCAAAAGAACTAACTCGGAATAAATAAGTTCCTGCAGATAAATCATTAAACTGTAAAGGTGTGCCTGTTTCTACATTCATTCTAGCATCTATTTTTTGACCTGAACTTAAATTATACACTTCAATATTTAATTTATTATATTTTTTCAGGAAAAAATCTAAACTGATTCTATAAACAAATGGATTAGGAGCAAGCTTAATAAATTCATTATTGCCTAAATCAAAAACGCTAGTTACAAAATAATAATATGGTGCACTCACAGGACTACTACAACCAAATTGATTTATTTTAAGTGTGAAGGATCCAGATACCGTTGGTTTTATTTTTTGCCCAGTGTCTGGCAATAAAGCACCGTCTTTATACCAAATATTATTTGAAGTATAATTAGAGTCTAAGAAATTTAAAGTGTCCCTAAATAAAGTTGGAGTGGTTGGGGTAGATCTAATTTCAACTGTTAATTTTGATTTATCTCCTTCGCAACCCGTTAAATTACTTTTTTGACTTACAAAAAAGTTTTTAAAGCCTACAACATTTGATTGGATTTTAGGGGCAGTATTACTAGCAACTGCACCTAAAGAATCAGATAGATACCAAATGGCAGTATGCGCATTTAATAAAACTGGTTTGAGCGAGTCAGATATCACTGTATTTTGACAATAAAAAGTGTCTCTTATTAAAGGTTTAACTGGCAAAGCATTGATTGTTACACTAATCTTACCTCTTAAACTTTCACAGTTAGTCGTATTAGAGGTCTGACTAACAAAATAATTTTCTTGTCCAATTTTTAATGAATTAGGAATTGGTGCCGTGTTTAATTTAACACTAAAAAATTCTTTATCATACCAATTTAACGTGTGCCCATCTAAACCAATTGCTTTTAAGGTATCTGTACGATTATTAAAACAATAGGATAAATCCTTTATAGTTGGTATGGCTGGAGCAGGTGTTATTTTGGCAGTTATCCTTACTCGAGGACTCTCACAACCAGTTGAAGTATTTACCTGACTAACAAAATAATTTTTTGTAGTTGTATCAACTGTGGCAGCTAATAATGTTGTTTTAGTTGCAGTACCTCCAGTTGCATTCGTGCCATACCATAATAATTCGTGACCCGTAATATTTATAGCTGGTAGTTTCGCATTCGTATTGAATTGACAATAACTACTATCTTTTACAACTGGGCTATTAGGTATTGGATTAATGGTTATACTATATTTAGCGAGTGGGCTTTCACATTTTGTCAAATTATTGGTTTGGCTAACAAAATAATTAATAACACCTATATTGTTTGTATTAGGTACTATCGGAATATTAGTGCCGACTCTTCCGATTGAATCAGAAGTATACCAAATTAAACTATGATTTGCTAATGTTGAAGCCTTAAGTGCATCTACTTTGATATTATTACAATAGAATGTATCGCGAATATTTGGAGGAAGTGGTAATTGATTAACAACAATTTTAATTGGAATTGATAAAGCCTGGCAGTTATTCGTCGTAGTTCTTACTTGGTAATTACCAGAGGAATTTACTGTTAAGGATTGACTAATTGCATTTGAAATTTTATTACCAGAATTGAACCACTGGTATTCAGGAGCAATACTTGAACGAAGTTGATATGTATTCCCGATACAAAAAGCAGTATCTACCCCATTAATAATCGCTGGTGTTGCACAAGTAGTAAACCCACCCAAAGAGTCAGCAAAAGCATCATTTTGAATAATAACTTTTCCATTAACTGTTGAATCAGGAATGACTGCAGTAATTCTATTATTACTTTCAATTATAAAATTTTTAACGAGCTTACCACCAATCACAAGACTTGTTATTTCTGATAAGTTGGATCCATTGATAGTAATTGGAATACCATTCCCTCCGCTTGTTGGAAAAAAGGATGATATTTTAGGTGGATTAGATGAAAAACCACCTAAAGATGCAATTCCACCATTTGTTTTTACGCTAACATATCCTGGATAGGCAAGACCTACAACCGCATTGATAATGGTGTCCGAATCTACCGTAAATGATTTTGCAGGCAATCCACCAAATCGAACTTCTGTAGTAGCTAAAAAATTTGACCCCTTAATGGTTATTTTTGAACCACTTGGGCCAATCTTTGGACTAAATGAACTTATAGTTGGAGGTTTGCCCTCAGAAAATGCATTACTAGTATACAACCCTCTACCATGGGTAGCAGCAATTACTTGATAATCAGAATTACGTAATTGTAACATATCTGTTCGAACATTCGCAAAACCATTATTTGATTGCGTCCAAGTTGGACTTGTATTTAAAAAATTATTAGTAGCATAAATACCTAATTCGGTTGCCAGGATTAGTTGACTAGGCGTTTTATTAGGATTAAACAAGGCCCAACGAACAGGAATATCAGGGAAGTCTCCCATTTTATCAAGCCATGTTTTACCTCCATCACTTGTATACCAAATCTTTTTTGACCCATAATTAAAAAAGGTAACAACAATTTCATTTTCACTACTGCCTAATTCGATACAAGAAATACTACCCTTTGGAAAACTTGCACCACCAATTAAAGTAGAACTTGGTATACTATCTGCATTAATTACTTTTAATATTTCACCATTACTAGTGCCTAAAAATATGGTAGTTGAAAGTTGATTGTAAGGAGATACTTTTAGAGCGGTAACAGGAAATGCAAGATTAGGGACACTGATATAATCTAACTTAGGGGTATTCGTTATATTTTTTATTCTGACAAGATAATCTCTAGAGGAATTGGAATACAATATGTGTAAATTATTATCATAAGTCGCTGGATTGATAAAAGAACCAATATCATCATTATCTATTAAAGTTTGAGTAAATGACTTTCCTGAATCAGACGATAAATAATATGAATTATAAACGTAAGAAGTAATTTGAAATTTTGGATTCGTCTGATCAATAAAGCAAAATCCCCCATCTCCTCCTGTTGCAGTTGTAGTATTACTAAAAGAAGGATTTGTAAATCTTTGTGTCCCATTATCTTGAGAACCCGCTAAAAAGAAGCTTTTACCAATTTCAGGATGTATTGCTCCAGCATAAAATTGCGTGACATTATATGCTTTTGACACATGACTTATGACATTAGCAGTATCAGCAGCTCCAAGATTATTCGTATAAAAAATACCACCATCATTGGCAAATAAGGCAGTCGTAGATGAATTAGGTTTATATAAAATAGCATGTTGATCTGCATGCACATAGGAATACTTTGCATTCCAATTATACCATTTGCTAATTTGATTCCAAGTCGTACCTCCATCTGTAGATTTAAATAAATCAATCCCGCCTACTATGACCGTGTTGGGATTATTGGGATCAACAGCAATGGCTTGATCATACCAAGCTTGGCCTCTTGTAAAATCATCGGCAGGTGTACGGTACTCATAATTTTTTGGCTTTGCAAGTGTTACCCAAGTCAATCCCTCATCGTCCGATCTATATAAATTTTCTAATTTATTATTGTTTTCAACAAAAGCATAAATTACGTTCGCGTTAGATGGTGCTACCGCGATTGAAACCCTGCCATAACCATTGTTTACAGTAAATTTTTTAACAACTGTCCAATCAATTCCATTAGTGGATGATAAAATATATCCACCACCTCTATTGGTATTACCATTAGGGCTTGCTTTGGTACCCACCCAAATTTTATTGTTTTTACTAATTTGAATTGAAGCAGGTGCAAAAGGCACTTTAGCAGTATTTGCAGAGTCAATGATTGGAAGTGTTTGTGTCCAAGTCAACCCATTATCAGCCGATCTGTATAAACCTACATTTGCTGTATTAGAGAAGGTACTCATGTAAAAATTTGCATCAATCGCAGCATAAATGACACTTTTATTATTCTCAGTTCTAATTGTCATGTCATTTGAGTACAAGAAACCATTGGTAGAACTTAATTTATACCAGTTGATGCCGCCGTCCGTGGTTTTCCAAATTCCAGCGCCTATGCCAGCTCTAGTACCAAAACCCTCTCCAGTTGTCACATAGGCTGTCTTTTTATTAATTGTATCAAATACTATTTTACTGATTGAAAGTGTTTGCCAAAAGTCATTCACTTTGATCCAAGATGAATTCACATTGGCTATGTCATTATTATACCATAGACCGCCTGTTACACCACCTGCCCAAACTGTTTTACCTGTTGGATCATTGGGGTCCCAAGTGATCCCTCTGGTTCTGCCCCCAACATTAGCAGGTCCTAATTCTACCCAAGAAGCAGTTGAGGATGAGCCAGGTATTGCATAACTGATTTTTTGTGCTCTTGCTTTATTGAGGTTCTCTTCTATTATTCTAGGTAGTAATTCTGGAGTTGGTCTTTTTAAATTTAAATTCATTGTCTTATTAAACTCCTGTAAAAAAGCATCCTCTATACCCCCAGTAATTGTTTGAAAATTATCTTCTTGATGAATTTTATTGACACTTTTTTTAATGCTTTTTTTAGTAGCCTTTTTCTCAGGCTTTACAATAGATGATTTGTTCTCTACGATTGTTGCCTTTTCTATACGAGTAAGTTGTTGAATACTTTGAACGCTTTGCTTTTTATTGAAATAAGTATTGATTGATATGAATACAATAAGCCCAATTAAAAAAATGTATTTTATATTTTTATAATTCATATGTTGTCTTTTTTAAATTGTCTATTAATTCATAACCACTAACTTGTAACTTATACCTTTTTGATTTCCTCTTTATGGAAAAAAAACAATTTATTGACGAAATATTGGATTTGCTTTTTTCATTTTTTATGTTTTCTTCACCATCATTAAAGACTGGCTTTTCTGATGGAAAGTATACATTCAATTCAATTAAAGTACCTTCATGCTCTTTAAGTGTAAAAGCAATGGGTTCATTATTGACAAAAACAGAATCAATGATAAACTTTTTATCCATCATTTTTTGGGGGATGCTAATATGAATAATAAATCCTGAACCTGAACCCATAGCAGATTGGTATTTCTGATAAGTCCCCTTTATTAAATAATTACTTGGGTTCTCGAAGAAATTTTTTTTCTGCGCAGTAGCATTTAAATTAAATGCAAGGAAGAAGATGATTAATAAATATTTATTCAAGAGGATAGAATTATATGAATAAGAATTTATATAAAAATACAAAGTATTCCTTGAATAATATTATAATAAAAAGATATATAAAAAGAGCAACTAAAATTAGATCGGGTTCTTCTTTCTTCTAGTTGTGTTTGTATATTCAATTGGTAAACAAACTGTTACATTTTTTTTAAACTGTTAATGTTGTCCCATTCAATATTAGAGCTGGACCTGATGGTGCCAAGCTTTGTAAATATCCAGGTGAAACTCCATTGACATTTGTAAATAATGAATAACCATCTTTATCATACATCGCAGAGTTGTTGAATTTACCTCCAGCACCTGATAATGGTTGATAACTAGGAAAAGCAAAAGTGCCAGTGTTTCGAATAGATAACATAAACTTATTGAGCATATCATTATATACAGCATCATTACCAGTCGATCCTCCGAAAGTGGTCGCTTTTAGCAAAGTAGCCGTTTGTATACATCCACTCACCAATGAAACTAAAGTAAGGTCGATAGTATCTCTTTTTGCTCTTGACCATCTAACTGATTTATCATTCATATGATCAATTTCATAATTATTTAAACATACTATATTTTAAAGATTATTAAAGAAATGCCAGCTTGGTTATTATAATATAAAGAATCTGTTAGTGGATTTAAAAGAGGGCAGTCTTGGATTTAAACAAGAACGCAGTCTTAAAATAAAACGACCAGTCTTTTGACTGGTCGTTAGAAGGGGATTTAAATAATTGATAAATTATTGATACACTCTTACGTAATCAATTTCGAATGTGGTACTTGTAAATGATGGATCGATAGGTCCACCTAAATTGCCACCCATTGCAATGTTTAAAATCAGGAAGAAGTTTTGATTATATGGGATGGATGGACTGTTTGGAAGTGTGTGGAATAATTTATCGTCTACAAAAATTTGCATCGATGCAGGTGTCCATTCTAGCTTATACACATGAAATTCTGTTGTTGCTGTTGGAACCATTGTCGTGGCCACTTTGGCATTACTTCCATAGTATACAGGATAATGAAATGCAGAAATAATTTTATTTAAATCTCTACCTACGTGCTCCATGATATCTATTTCGCCACAAGCAGGCCATGAAACTGTATTAATATTATCTCCTAACATCCAAATTGCAGGCCATGTTCCAACACCTGCTGGTATTTTGGCACGAACTTCTACTTTACCATATTTGAAGGAATACTTGCCTTTACTCAATAAACGTGCAGACGTGTATTGACTAGAAGAAAATGCTTCTTTCTTAGCCACAATTTTTAAAGTACCATCTGTCACGTAGGAATTATCTCTACGATCTGTATAATACTGCAATTCATTATTGCCCCAACCACTTGCGCCTAAATCATAGCCCCATTTATTACTATTAGGTGCGCCTGGAGTATCAAATTCGTCAGACCAAACTAAGGCCATAGCAACAGTCACAGCAATATCAATAGATTTTGATATGCTTGCGCCAGAGCTGCTTTTAGCTGTCACTTTCACCGTGTAATTTCCAGAGGTCGTGTATTTATGCTGTACGGACCCTGAAGGAATGGTTTCATAAATACCATTTCCAAAATCATATTCATAGCTCGCTGCATTCGTTGCAGATGATACAAAGGAAACATTACCACTTTTGTCTGGATTCACAGTTGCATTAACCACCAAATTAGATGGAGTTAAAGCGGGGGGCGTACCCCCGCTCTTATTACATGAAAGCAATCCCAAGCTTATTAAACACAAAAATATACCTACTCTCATTTAATATTTATTTTACTTTAAACATTTGATACCATGCGTTTCCGTCAACACCAATTGTTCTTAGAGTCATAGTGGTACTAGTAATTGATATGATCTCATACATATTACTTCCTATACCAATTGCCACTAAGCCATTACCTGGCACTGAGAATTGAATTCTTGTAGATATTGCAGCTGTACTGTTCGAAGTTGCATTCATGAAAGAAAGTCGCTTAACACCTAATGTTGTAATTGGGAATTGACCTTCTCCACCAGTTAAACCATAATAAGCAACTGCAGCGCCTAACACAAATGTGTTGCCTTTATTATCTACATCCATCGACACATTGTTATTCGCATCTTTAGAGAAAGTAATTTCATCATCATAAAATCCGTCAGCAGCTCTTGAATCTGGGCCAGCAGCATACCAACTAGGGAAGAATGTTTCATTCGCACCTTGATTAGGACCAGGGCCTACACCAAAATGACCAGGAGCAGCTTTGTCTATAATCCAAACTTTAGATGAAGCACCGGTTAAATTAGTAAGGAGTGCTGTTGGGATTTCAAAAGCAACATATACTGTAACTGCCTTACTGATTGTTGAAATAATACCACCCGTGCCAATTGCATTTACCGTGATGGTATATTTTTTAACACCTGGAGTCGTATACTTATAAGTAATCTTACCAGAAGGCACTAAAGCTGTATTGCCGTCACCAAAGTCAATGTTGTATGTAATAGCATTGGTCGCAGTCACATTGATTGCAACGGCACCTGTACCATTACCAGTTGGATTGGCATTGTCTACACCAACAACAGTTGTTGTTAATGCTAAGCCAGAAGGTGTTTTCATTGCACCAAAAGAATATTCTTCTTTCTTACAACCTGTAATACTAAGTATCACAAGTAATGAAAACAACCCAATTATTTTATGTAAATTTTTCATTGCTTACTATTTTAAAATTAATTAAGTTTTATATCGTCAAAGTAAAAGGTGAAATTAGCAGAGCCATCACCTACTGTTCCTAAATCAAAGATCAATACAATTTTTTGATAAGAATTAGAAGTGCTAATTGCGCTGTAGTCGAAAGTGATTTCTTCCCACTCATTTGCTTTAGTCGTTGCTACTTCTTTATCAAAAGCAATATTTCCATCAGTTAAGTTTTCTACTTTTAATAAAAGCTTCGCACCTACTCTTGGAGAATATACTTTAACCTTAAAAGTTTTATTAGTAGAAAAATCTATGCGGCTATCTAAAGTGATATAACTACCGCCCCAAGATTGTCCAGCACCCTTCACCATTTTAGCTACTTTGGCACTGGTGTTGATTGAACCGCTAGCAGGATTATTTACAATTGTAACAGCACCACCATCAAAATTCGTAAATGCATAATTGATTGTGGATGATTCAAAAGTCAATGGTAATACAAGTGCATTTGCGTTTGCAGGAACACCAAATTGAACATCATCCCAATAGAATACTTTTCCAGAACCAGCATTACCAAAATCAAAGAAGATAGATGCCTTGTCATAAGTGTATGATGTATTTAATGCAGCAGTACCAGTTGATTGATTGCTAAAATCAAATGCCATCGTCTCCCACTCATTTGCTTTAGTCGTTAATACATCTGTTTCAACAGATTTATTAGGATCGTTTTTATCTTCAATTTTAAGTTTAACCTTGATTCCAACTGCAGGAGAATATACCCTCACGCTCATTGTTGTTGCAGAAGATGTAATTGGAATTTTGCTAGCAAAACCTGCAGGCGTTCCAATGGTAGTACCAGCCCAAGTTTCAGCACCATTAACTTTTGTTGTCTTCTTTACTTTATTTGAACTTGAAGTTGGATCAACTGCATCTACTGTGCTGTTATTACCAAAATCAGTCATTGTGTAGTTCACGGTTGTTGCATCAAACGTAACTGGTAAATTGATTTGAGATAAAACAACAGCTGCTGGTTTCATCATCACATCATCACAATAGAACATTTTACCAGAACCACCATTACCAAAATCAAAGAAGATAGATGCCTTATCATAATTGTTTGCATAGTTCACTGCTGGTGTACCTGCAGATTGATTAGCAAAGTTAAATTCTAGTACTTCCCAAGCATTCGCTACTGTCGTTATCGCATCTGTTTCCACAGAAATATTTCCGTTGTTATGGTCTTCTACTTTTAATTTAACTTTAATACCTGCTGCTGGAGAATAAACTCTTGCTTGCATCGTAGATGCACCAGACTTAAGTGGAATTGCTTTTGCTAAACCCAATGAAGTGCTCATTGTAGTTCCAGCCCAAACCTCAGCTCCTGCAGTCTTAACTACTTTCATTACTTTATTAGCAGCATCCGCCGGATCTGCAGCAATTGAGCTTGCAGCGCCACCAAAGTCACCAAAAGTATAATCATAGTTTACATCATCAAAACCAATTGGTAAATCAATTTGCTTACCTACTTTAATTGTCTTAACCACTTGTGAACTTGCAGCGCCACCGCTTAATGCAACTACTTTCACATCATAAGTTCCAGCTTTTGCATAAGTATAAGTGATAGGCTGACCTTCGATGAAAGTTTTAAAAGGGATAGGTGTTACATTGTTAGAATCTCCAAAAAATACTTTATAATATGTCTCATATAAAGCAGTTGCATCCACTGTTAATGTTAAACCATTCTGCGTTAAAGTCGCTTTTAAATCTTCTGGTGCTCTAAAAGAGACTGTTAGGTCCTGTGTGGCCTCGGTTTTTGCACCCAAGCTATTGTACCCTACAATTTTAACTTTATAAACACCTTCAGCGTATTGGTGCACTGTATTTTTACCTGGTAGTACTTTAACTGGAGTAGTCGTATTATCACCATAATAAACTTCAAAATAAGTAACGCCTTCGCCGTTAGGTGTAATGGTCACTACACCAGTATTGTCTTGAGTGATATCATATAAGGCAGTTAATTTAGCCGAGCTAGATACACTATTTAAAAATGATACGTCATTAAATAAGTCTTTTTGGCAACCAGCTAAAAATATTAGCGAGCAAAAAAGACCAATTATTAATTTATTTGTTTTCATTATATTCTATTTAATTAATGATTTTAGTAACCATTGTTTTGAGGAATACCAGAGATATCTATTTCTGTTTGAGGAATAGGGAAAAGTTCGTGTTTGCCTACTATAAATTTAGAACCTAAAGTAGCACTTGCTTTTCCAGTTCTAACAAGGTCAAAGAAGCGATCTCCTTCCATAGCTAATTCTAAACGACGTTCCAATAAAATGTCATTATAAAGTGTCGTACCAGAAGAACTGATGTCATGGTTATTATCCCCAAAAGCTCTACGACGAACTAAATTCAAATAGGTTTTAGCTTTTGTTTCATTAGGAGTCGTAGCTTTCACATTTGCCTCTGCAGCCATTAATAAAACATCAGAATAACGAATAATTCTAAAGTTATTTAAATAGTTTAATTCAATTTGACCTGAAGTTTGTCCTTTTCTAGGTAAATACTTTTGATTGTATAAGCCTGTGTTCTTATAAGGTGCAACTTGATAAGTAATATTATAAGAAGGATTAGCAGCTTTATAAGCTTCAATGTCTAATATAGTTACATTTTTACGTTGGTCACCAGCTTGATAAGCATTTGCTAAATTTGCCGTTGGTAAATTTGTACTCCAACCTGCAGCATAAGGCATCTCAGCAGAACCATTTAAACCTCTGATACCACATTGTTGAACTGCATAATTGCCTTGGCCTCTTGTTGCACCACCCCAGTTATAGTAAGGAGAAGTGTTTGAATATTGAATTTCAAAAACAGACTCAGGACCATTTTCACCAGATAGTAAAAATATTGAACCATAGTTACTTACTAATGAGAAAGCATTTGAACTAATCACCCCTTCTAATGTGGTAGCAGCTAAGTCAAACTTATTTTGATATAAGTATACTTTACCCAAAAGTGCTTGAGCAGCAAATTTAGTAATTCTTCCTTTTTCATTTTGAACACCCGGAAGCGCTGCGATCGCTGCAGTTAAATCTGCTTCGATCTGCTTATATACATCCGCCTTAGGCGCTCTTTTTAAAGATTTAGAATCAGAAAGAGAAAGACGTCTATCTGTGAATAAAGGCACATCACCAAACATTTTAACCAATGTAAAATAGTAGTACCCTCTTAAGAAAAGTGTTTCACCAAATAAAGCATCTTTACCTGCAAAGTTTACTGCAACGCCAGCAGGATTAGCTGCCTTGTATTGATTGATATAATTTGCTCTGTTGATCCCCTCATAAGCAGACTGCCAGATTTCAGTCAATTGTGTATTCACAGCATTGTGCGTATAGTCATCAATTTGTTGAAGCGATAATACGTCTGACGCATTTTCGCCACCAGAAACCGCATTATCAGATGCAATTTCACCAATAGGAACAACTTGATTGATCCATTGTAATGGTGTGTAAACACTCACTACCATCGATCTATAGTCAGACTCAGATTTTAAATAATCTTGGTCTGTAATTTTAAATTCTTCGTGTGGATTGTAGTCCACAAATTTTGTGCATGATTCAAGACTGCAAAAAGTAACAATCAGGAAAAGCAATTTTAAATAATTTTTCATAATAATATTCATTTAAGCAGATTTAAAATTTAATGTCAAGGCCTAAAGCAAAAGTTCTAGGTTGAGGATACGCACCACGATCTACACCTGTTTCAAGAATTCCTCCAGGAATTTCAGGATCGTAACCAGTGTATTTAGTGAATGTGTATGCATTTTTAACTTGGAAGTAAAAACGCACTTTATTTAAACCTTTCTTTGTCATTGATGCTGGTAATGAATAACCAAATTGTAGGTTTTTAATTTTTACAAAAGAACCATCCTCTACATAGCGATCAGAAACTCTTGCATTATTATTGTTGTCTACAAAAGAATATCTAGGGAAACGTGCGTCATTGGTAGAATTTTCACCAGTCCATCTAGCTAAAATTTCACGAGGCTTGTTGGTGTAGTTCGCGTTTCTTTCAAAAGCTCTGTAAATATCATTTCCAACAGAAGCATATACAAAAGATACAAAGTCAAAATTACCAACCTGTACATTCACATTCCATCCTAATGTGAATTTTGCAAATGGATCACCAATTTTAGTTTTATCCAAAGCGTCAATCACATTGTCGCCGTTCATATCAACGTATTTAATGTCACCTGGTTGTGCGCCAGCTTGTTTAGGTGCAGCAGCTACTTCGGCAGCATTTTGGAATAAACCATTTGTTTTAAATCCATAAAAATAACCTGGCGTAAATCCTTTTTCAAAAACAGTCACAGACTGAGATTGCCCATTAAAATAATAGCCACCTAAAATCTTAGCAGTTCCATCAGAATTGGTAGAAGTTACCTCGTTGGTAGCAGTCGTAAATGTCAATGCAGAATTAAATTGTACTTTTTTATTAGGGCTATTGCGGTAGTTTAATGTTACATCAAAACCGCTGCTCTTAGTAGTACCAATATTCGCTTGAGGAATAGGCACTGTACCAAGGTATAAAGAAGCAGAAGGTGTAAATAACAAACCGTCCACTGACTTATTAAAATAGTCTGCATTGATTGTAAAATGATTGTTTGCAAAAGTTAAATCAAAACCAATATTTGATTGAACTTGTTTTTCCCATCTTAAAGCATTGTTAGCAGCAGATCCAATTGTTGAACCTGTGGTAAATACTTCGCCAAAGCTATAACCATTGCTATTCGCAGTTGGACCATAGCTAGGACCACCGGTGATGATTCCAACAAATTGAGGGTTTACATTCTCATTACCAGTTGTACCATAACTTCCTCTTATTTTAAAGAAGTTCACCATTTTGCTACTAAAGAATTTTTCGTTAGAAACAACCCATCCTAATGAAGTTGCGTAGAAATTACCAAATTGGTTTTCTTTACCAAAAGCTATAGATCCATCACGACGCGCAGAAACTGAAGCTAAATATTTTTCATTAAAGTCATAGTTTAAACGACCAAAATAAGAAATGTTTTTTCTAAAGTATTGATAGTAGTAACCAGATAATGCATCTGTGTTAGTAGCCGTGTTAGCACCTGTAGCTGCTGTGAAATCTGCAAACTCCCAAGAATTAAATGGCACATCTTGTCTAGTTGCGCCTGCAGCGTTACCAGTTAATTTAGAAGCAGCAATACCACCAATTAAATTAAAAGTATGTTCGTTGCGCTTTAAATTATAATCAAAGTAATTCTCAAAAGTGTAGTTGAAATTACTTGTTTTTTCGTGTGCGACTCTGTTGTGTTTACCAACAACAGCAGACCCATCCGCATTCATTGAATTGTCCACGTTTAAAGGACCATAAAATGCAAGTGGGGTAAATGATTTTGCATTGCCATCATATTTTGTGTAACCAAAACGAGAAATCAAACTTAAGTTTTTAGCTACATTGTATTGCAATTCAAACTTACCGTATAATTTAGTACCTACGTTTTTGTTATAGGTATTCTCAAGTACCGAAAGTGGGTTGAAAATTTCTGAAAGCAATAAATTACTGTACCCGTATTTACTTGCCTTATTCGTTGTATTTAAAATAGACACAGTAGGGTCGAAATTCAATGCAGATCCTAATACGCTATTAAAAGAATTCTCTGCAATGCCTTTAGATTCTAAAGTCAAGGCACTTGCGTTGATGATTAATTTTAATTTAGAGCTTAAGTCAAAGCTTAAGTTAGCTGTAAAGTTACCTCTAGTAAAATTAGATTTATCAGCACCTCCAACGATACCAGATTGATTCAAATAACCAGCACTCAATAAATAAGTCATTTTCTCGCTACCACCTTTTGCGTTCAAAGAATAGATCTGAACAGGAGCCTCTTTAAATACTTCTTTTTGCCAGTTATTACCCACGCCTAAAGTAGATAGGTTAGGGAAGATCACTGGTCCACCAGCTGTTGTGCTACCTTCATTGATCATCGCACCATATTCAGTAGCATTTAAAGTACCAATCATATTGGTTACTTGTTGCATACCATAATTACTACTAAAACTGAATTCAGTTTTTTGATTCCTTCTACCAGACTTTGTTGTAACCACAATCACGCCATTTCCTCCTTTAACACCATAAATGGCTGTAGTCGCAGCGTCTTTAAGTACGTTAATGGTTTCAATGTCTGCAGGATTGATAGAATTCAAGTCCACTAAAGATTGTTGCACACCATCAATGATCACTGTTGGATCCGTACCAGTAAATGAAGGAATACCTCTAATTAATACTGTAGGTTTAGCACCTGGCGATCCACCTTGAATTACGTTAACACCAGCTGCTCTACCTTGTAAAGCTTCTTCGGTTCTTACAGCGTTTATTTTTTCGATATCGGCGCTTTTAATAGTAGAAATAGCACCAGAAACTTTTGTTATTTTCTGAGAGCCATATCCAACTACAATCACATCCTCTAAATTGCTAGTACTGCTCGTTTCTAAAAGAAAGTCTGTATTGCTAGAGGCGTTCACAAATCGTTCAATGGAGGTCATCCCAACAAAAGAAACAACCAAACTGGCTCCTTTAGTTGGTATATTAATGACGAATTGACCATTTTGGTCAGATACTGTGGATTGTTTAGTTCCTTTTACAATAATAGTCGCTCCAGCAAGGTTCTCGCCGGTGGCTTTATTATTGACTTTGCCTTTAAACTGGATGTCTTGAGCATATGCCCCCACCATCAAGCATAAAACAAAGGCAGATGACAACAAAATCCTGAGTTTTAATTTCATAAGTACATGGTTAATTGTGAAAAATCAATTTTTTTGGTTTAAGCCCTAAATAGACTGAATTCAGGAATGAAAATCATTGTTTCAAGGTTTTTATAACATCTTGTGGAATTGGTCTCCAAATTTTGTATAAAAAGCTTTAACAAACGTTTGCATACATGAAAAAAGCAATATTAAGGAAGCTAAAATTGAGCCCTTTCCCTCATATTACCATAATGTGTACTACATCATTACTACATCAAATTTGATTTTTATGCCTAAAACAGGTAATTTCAATACATCAATACTACATCATGCATACATCAATGAAAAAAACAACTACTACATCATTGAAAAAAATAGGCTTAAATCCCAGCATTTGGATTTTGCTCCTGATTCCCTTTTTTGGGGAGGGGCAAAACACGATTGGCTTGCCAGAAATCCTTAATTATTCCAAAATCGACTACAAAGCGGGACTTCAAAACTGGGATTTCAAACAAGATAAAAATGGTATTATCTATGTAGCCAATAACGAAGGTTTATTAAGTTTTGATGGTAGTTTTTGGAAATTGTACCCCCTACCCAATAAAACCATCGTAAGATCGGTGACCATTGGGAGTGACAATCATATTTATGTAGGTGGGCAGGATGAGTTAGGTTATTTTAGTCCAGGCAACAATGGCAGGCTGGTTTACCATAGTTTGGTAGACCAAATACCGGAAAATGAGCGCAATTTTGCAGACGTCTGGGATATCGCTTATTATAATAATGAAATCTTTTTTAGAACCTCCAAAAATATCATCCGCTATGCTCGTAAGAAGGTTAGTATCGGATTAGCGCCAACCAATTGGAGCTTTTTGGGGGAAGCCAAGGGCAAATTGTATGCCCATGATAAAAAAACAGGGCTATTTGTCTTTGAAAATGAAAAGTGGCAGCCACTTAATTCTAATAATTTAACCAATGTCGAAGTCACTTCTATCTTATCAATCAAAGACGCCGTAATTATCACCACATTAAAAAATGGGCTCTATCAATATGGTCGTAATGGGGCAATCAAAATCAGCACCCCAACCACCCAATATCTAGAAAAACAACGTATTTATACTGCTACTTCAATCAATAATGAATGGATAGGGATTGGAACAGCCAATGCTGGGGTCATGATCATCGACAAGCAAGGGGGGATGATTCAAAGCTTATCAAAGCCCGAAGGATTACAGAACTACGATGTCCTATCCATCTTCGCCGACAACCAAAATAATTTATGGGTAGGTTTGAATAATGGTATTGATTGTGTTGGTTTTAATAAAGCTATCAAACATATCAATCCCAACTACCAAGACGCATCAGCTTATGCAACAGTCATTCATAAGGATCAATTGTATGTAGGTACATCTAGTGGATTATACAGTGTACCCATTCAAGGCATGGGGGATTTAAGTTTTAATCGTGGCATATTTAACCCCATTGCCAATACTGCAGGACAGGTATGGGGCTTAGCAAATATTAATGAACAATTATTTTTAGCGCACCA
>Ga0102831_1000568_pt1 | contig 16625 bp, 11 predicted proteins | sample ColrivemetaGS747_FD_84508 | JGI IMG/M metagenome (GOLD analysis project Ga0102831, IMG submission 84508) | Estuarine microbial communities from the Columbia River estuary - Freshwater metaG S.747 | ecosystem: Environmental > Aquatic > Marine > Intertidal zone > Estuary | place: USA: Columbia...
AAAAACAATTTTCGCCTCCTCGTTGAACTTGCAATAATCTTGGGTATTGTATTCTGAAAACTGCTGCGATAAAGCATTGTAATGCAAGCGAACAATCTTGTCGTCGCCTACATATTCATCATACACACCGTTCTTGGGAGCATAATTTGAATTAAACAGATTTTGGTTTTTCAAAGCAAGAATATTTTATGATACTAAAATAAGTGTTTACGAAATGTATATCGAGAAGTTGGAGAAGTAATTGTTCACGGTGCTACGTTGGAAACCTTGTCCTCCTGGCGCTCGTTTCCAAACGCGTGACTTGCCTACTCCGGCAATTTCATTGCCTTAAGTATGCGAAAAAAGGCGTTGCAAACGCCGGAGTAGGCAAGTCACTCGTCAGGAGACGAGCGCCAATGGGAAAAAAAATGCGATGAGTTTTCACCCAGCGCATTTCCATTATCGCAAAAAATATTACGCCGAATTTCTACTAGCATTAATGCTTCCAAAGAAAGCTCTAATAATCATCTTTTCGTATGTTGCAGCATGTTCTGCATTCGGATTTTCACCTTTTTCAATCGCTTTTAAATTCATTAAAGCATATTGCTGAATAGTAATCAAAGGAAGAATAATTCCTTCGCGCAATTTAATTGAAGCTTGATTCGACGGTTGATTGTCCATTAATTCTTCAGAACCTGAAATCTCCAATAACATCGCTTTAGTGATGGTATATTCTTCGTGAATCCATCCCCAAAATTTGCCGAATTTTTTATCTTTCGCCAAGTAAGCTGTTAAAGGGAAATAGGTTTTAGATAAAGACATCATGGAGTTCTCGGCCAAAGTTCTAAAGAACAATGATTTTTGAAACAAGTCTTTAATCTCGTCTATTCTTCCTGCGTCTTTGTATTTTTTAATCGCTGTACCAAAACCGAAGAATCCAGGCACATTTTGTTTCATCTGCGTCCATGCGCCTACGAAAGGAATAGCACGCAAATCACCTAAAGTTAATTTTTCAGCCTTCTTTCTTTTGCTCGGACGAGAGCCAATATTTGTTTTACCGTAGTATTGCAATACACTCACTTCTTCCAAATAATCGATGAATTTAGGATTGGCCTTAAAGCGGCAATATTCGTTGTACGCTTCTTTAGCCATGTCGTCAATCAAATCACGATGCTTATCGCTCAACTTCACTAAATCACCTTTAAAAACGTGATTTTCCAAACCTGCACAAATCAATTGTTCGATGTTGTATTGAGAAGAATTTACAGTACCAAAGTTCGAAGAAATGGTTTGACCTTGAACAGTCAATTGAATTTCATCGTCTTCAATTCTATCACCTAAACTTGAATAAAACTTGTTGGTATTACCTCCACCACGTGCAGGGGGTCCACCACGTCCGTCGAAAAACACAACAGAAATTTTACTTTTTCTTGCAATCTCAGTTAAGTTTTCCTTAGCGCGATAAATAGCCCAGTTGGCAGCCAAATAACCACCATCTTTTGTACCATCGCTAAAGCCCAACATGATGTATTGTTTTTTACCGCGATTCTTTAACTGTGCCTGATAAGCCTCATTATCATACAAAGTTTGCATGATAGTGTTGGCATTGGTTAAATCGTCGATGGTTTCAAACAAAGGCACGATATCTAAGTGCATATCTTCAGTAAAACCGCACATGCGCGCCATAGCATAAACTTCCATCACATTCACCGCATTTTGCGTGTTACTAATGATATACCGGTGACAAGCAATTTCTCCGTTCGCACGTTGTACATCTCTAATCACATAGAAAGATTTTAAAGTCTCTCTTGTCATTTCATCTTCAAAAATATCTGGATTGATCGTTCCTTCTAAGGTTAACAAAGCAGCGATTTTTTTCGCTTCAGAAAGTTCGTGGTAATTTTTAGGGATTTTTCCTTTCACAGAATCCTTCAATTTTCCTTCGTGAAAAGCAGCAAAGACATCGTTGATCACTTGTCCGTGAATACGTGAATCCTGACGGATATCTAAAATAGAAAAATGGAAACCGAAGATTCTAACTTTCCAGATAAGCTCATCCAACAAGTGAACGAATAAACCATGATGATGCTCGATAATTGCTTCACGAGTTTCATTTAAATCGGCCAACAATTCTTCTTTATCGTGGTAACGTTTTCCTTCGTTATTGAAGATGGTGCTAGATAATTTGTTGTAAATTTTCTCTACACGCTCATCAATTCCACCAAAAGTTAAGCGGCGACGCAAAGAGCGCAAATCGCGGTAGTAGCAAATAAACACTTTTTGTTTCAACTCAGAAGCCACTTTACGGGTGATATCTGCTATTACAAAAGGGTTACCATCTCTATCTCCACCCGGCCAAAAACCAAGGTCGATTAAGTTATTTTGAAACGACTCCTCTTCTTCACCCATCAAACGCAATTGCTTGCGAATTCTTCCGTGAATCTTAGGCACCGAATGGTAAAACACATATTCTAAATACCACATCAAACGCATCGCTTCGTCGTATGGTGTAGGTTTTTCTTTACTTGTAAAGGGAGTTCTTCCTAACTGACGCAACAAATCATTGATGGTGCGCAAATCGTTTTCACGAATGGCAGTTTCTAAATCATTGATAATCGACAAAACTCTGCCAGGGTAGAATTGTGTAGGGTGAGCAGTCAATACCGGACGAACCTTAAACTCGTTCAGTTTTTGAATCAGCTTATCTGTTTTGTTGGCATTTTGAGAACGAGAGAAAAGATACTTCACAGTACCTTGACCGTCTAAATCATTTATTTTTTCAAAGGCAGCATCTTCAATAGCATCAAACAATACCACCTGTCTTTCGATGTATTGAATGAATTTAAAAATAGATTCGAATTTCTTCTTATCGCCCTTAATTTTAGTACGCTTCGCGAAGAAAGTATCAATAATTTCCAGCGGCGTCTTCTCATCTTCAAAACCGTCTTTACAGTCTTCAAAAAGAAGCGGCAAAACCACGCCAGTATTGGTGATTTCCTCGAAAGGAAGAGTTAAAAATAAACTGTTGTAAATCTGAAATTTAACAGCTACGTTGTTTTGAAATTTTTCTAATGTTGCCATTCGCGATACCTTTCTCTTTTGATTATCAATGCTTTCGAACGCTAATATAAATTATACTTAGCGACTGTGCAATTAAGAAAGGAAAAAAGGAAAGAATATTTCTACATGGCGTAAAACACACCAATGCCAACGATATTTGGATTACTATCGAAGCCACTTGAATCGACACCACCCAAGCCAAATAAATACGAAAATCGCAAAGTAACAGAACGGCCGGTAAATGGCGAAGTCACTCGCAAACCGGTGTGTGTTAGAGGTCCGAAAGAACGAATATACCCATTACCTAGCATGAAATTGAATCCACCACCAGCGCCCACAAAAGCGCCAAACGGAGCGGTAGCATCATCTGTTGCTCTGTCGCCAATATTTACATCAACAGTGAGTGGTACATCGAGCACCAGCAATCCGCCATACGTTCCTATGCTTCCACCCAAACTAAGGGGCATTGAAGCCGAAACCGACAAGTCATCTTGGGGTTCTAAAAAGTTCACTCTCCCCCAATAAGTTCCTACTGGAATGATAGCATACGGACTAAAATACAAGGTGAAACCAGTTTCTTGATGAAAACTAGAAGTAAAACTAACTTTGGTTGAATCTTTAGAAGTTTGCGCTTGAGACGAGCACACAAGAAGAGAAAAAAGCAGCACAAAAAGATATTTGTGCTGCTTCATTATTATGCGTTTAATGCTAGTTGTGATAGGTCTTTCGACTCTAAAACAGTATCACCCATTAAGAAGGTATCTACCGATTTAGCGCATTCTCTACCTTCACTTATCGCCCAAACAACCAACGATTGTCCGCGACGCATATCACCCGCTGCAAATACTTTATCGATAGATGTTTTGTAATCCTTAGTGTTCGCTTTAACGTTACTTTTTTCGTCGTAAGCAACACCCATAGCATCTAACAAACCTTTGTGTTCTGGCCCAAGGAAACCTGCGGCAATCGTTACCAATTCGCAAGGTAAAATTCTTTCGGTACCAGGAATTTCATTGAAGATATGTTTTCCTTGAGCGTCTTTCGTCCACTCAATATCAGCGATTTTTAATCCGCTTACATTACCATTTTTATCACCCACAAACTCTTTCGTCAAAACGCTCCAAGATCTCTCTGCGCCTTCTTCGTGAGAAGAAGTAACTTTCAATACCATGGGATATTCTGGCCAAGGATTATTTGCGGCTCTACCTACAGAAGGTTTAGGTGCAATTTCCAATTGAGTGATAGATTTAGCGCCATGACGGTTAGATGTACCAACACAGTCGGACCCAGTATCACCGCCACCAATCACAATCACATTTTTACCAGTTGCTAAAACCTCATCAACATTTTGTCCTCTATGATTTTCATGTTTCAATTTAGAAACACGAGCGTTGCTTTGCGATAAGAAATCCATTGCAGCATAGATACCTTTGAACTGACGACCAGGAATGGTAACATCTCTTGGTTCTGTTGATCCACCAGCCAATACAACTGCATCGTAATTGTCGATTAACTCGTCTTTCGCCATCGTTACGCCAACCTCAACACCGCAGATAAAAATAACACCCTCTTCTTCCATCAATTTAATACGACGCTCCACCACGTGTTTGTCGAGTTTAAAATCGGGAATACCGAAACGCACCAAACCACCAGGTTTTTGAGCTCTTTCGTAAACAGTAACAGAGTGACCTGCTTTGTTTAGTTGATCGGCAGTAGCTAAACCAGCCGGACCAGAGCCAACAACAGCCACTTTTTTACCTGTTCTTTTGATGTTTAAGTTTGGTTTAACCCATCCTTGTTTGTATGCTTCTTCGATAATGCTTTTCTCAATGTGCTCAATAGCTACAGGAGGTTTATTGATACCTAAAACGCAAGAACCCTCACAAGGTGCCGGACAAATTCTACCGGTGAACTCAGGGAAGTTGTTCGTGTTGGTTAAGATATCGTAAGCATACTTCCAGTCTTGCTGATACACTGCATCGTTGAACTCAGGAATGATGTTTCCTAGCGGACACCCATTGTGGCAAAACGGAACGCCGCAGTTCATGCAACGCGCTGCTTGTTCCCGAGTTTTTTCTTCCGACATCGGTTTGTAAAACTCCGTCCAGTGTTTTTTTCTGTCTTCCGGTTTTTCGTACTCTGGAAGATTTCTATCAAATTTTAAAAAGCCGTCTGCTTGACCCATAACTTTTAGTTCAATGTTTAATGTTCAAAGTTCAATGTTAGCTAAACTTGTAAAGCTGTCATTTTTCAATGCAAATGTCAAAGTCAGCTAACATTGAACTTTGAACATTAAACATTGAACTCTGCTTTATTTAACTAACTCTTTTTTGTCTTTTTTCTCTAATTTCTTTTTCTCCATTACCCGTTTGTAATCGCGTGGCATCACCTTTTTGAAGAACTTCAATTCTTTATCCCAGTTCTCTAAAATGGTTTTGGCAACATTACTTTGTGTATATTGGAAATGCTCTTCAATCAAGCCTTTCAACTCAGCTGCATCTTCTGCAGAGATAGTTTCGATATCAGATAATTCATTGTTGAAATTAGCTGCAAATTCTTTCCATTTATCCCACACGTAAGCGTATCCGCCACTAAATCCTGCACCGAAGTTTCTTCCTGTTTTACCAAGAATTACCACTCTACCGCCAGTCATGTATTCTACACCGTGATCTCCAATACCTTCCACCACTGCAGTAACACCAGAGTTTCTTACACAGAAACGCTCGCCCGCTTGTCCGCGAATAAACGCCTTACCAGATGTAGCACCATAAAATGCCACGTTACCAATAATCATATTATCCTCAGCAACAAATGTCGATTTCTTATTAGGATAGATCACCAATTCACCACCCGATAAACCTTTACCGAAGTAGTCATTAGCTTCACCTTCAACAGTAAATCGAACACCTTTAGCTGTAAATGCGCCTAAAGATTGTCCGGCTGAACCAATGAATTTGAAATCCAAAGTTCCATCAGGTAAACCTTCACCACCGTATACTTTAGAAATTTCATTCGACAACATAGCGCCCACAGAACGATCTAAGTTGATGATAGGATATTCTTTAGAAACCTTAGTGCCGTTTGTTAAAGCAGGTTTAGCATCTTCAATTAATTTTCTATCCATTACATTCTCAATCTCGTGATCTTGCTCTTTGGTTTTGAAAGCACCAACGGTAGAAGCAACATTCGGACGATACAATAAAGGAGATAAATCTAAGTTTTTAGTTTTCCAGTGTGGCGCGTTGTAGCTTACTTCCAACAAATCTGTTCTACCTACCATTTCATTGATGGTACGAAAACCAAGCTCGGCCATTACTTCACGTAAATCTTCGGCAACGAAGTTGAAGTAATTTACTACGTGATCTGGATTACCAGTAAATAGTTTTCTTAATTCAGGGTCTTGTGTGGCAACACCAACCGGACAAGTATTTAAATGGCACTTACTCATCATGATACAACCCGAAACAACTAGAGCAGCAGTTGCGATACCCCATTCTTCGGCACCCAACATTGTTGCTATAGCGATGTCGCGACCAGTTCTCAACTGACCATCAGTTTGAACGGTAATACGACTTCTTAAATCATTCAACAATAATGTTTGGTGAGTCTCCGCTAAACCAAGCTCCCATGGCAAACCAGCGTGGCGAATAGAAGAAAGAGGAGAAGCTCCTGTTCCACCATCGTAACCAGCGATTAACACCACATCACCTTTTGCTTTGGCAACACCCGATGCAATAGTACCAACACCTGCTTCAGATACCAACTTAACGTTGATACGGGCATCACGATTGGCATTTTTCAAGTCGAATATCAGTTGTGCTAAATCCTCAATAGAATAAATATCATGGTGAGGAGGAGGAGAAATCAATCCTACACCCGGCGTACTGTGTCGCACTCTACCAATCCACTCATCCACTTTATGTCCCGGAAGCTGTCCGCCTTCACCCGGCTTAGCACCTTGTGCCACTTTAATTTGTAACTCATCGGCATTGGTTAAATAATGCGCAGTAACTCCGAAACGACCCGATGCTACTTGTTTAATTGCACTTCTTTCCCAATCTCCGTTTGCTTTCTTAGCGTAACGAATTTCATCTTCACCGCCTTCACCCGAGTTTGATTTACCACCAATACGGTTCATGGCGATGGCCAATGTAGTATGCGCTTCAAAAGAGATAGAACCAAAAGACATGGCGCCAGTAGCGAAACGCTTCATGATGCTTTCTTTAGATTCCACTTCTGCTAGAGGAACCGGAGTTCCTTTTTTCAATTTCAACAAACCACGAAGCGTTAAAGCCTGCTCACTTTGGTCGTTTATTTTTTGTGCAAATTGTTTGTAAACATTTACATCGTTGTTTCTTGTAGCTTTTTGCAACAATGAAATAGATTCAGGATTGAACAAATGCGCCTCACCTTTTCTTTTCCATTGATAGTATCCGCCAATGAACAAGTGTTTTTCTAATGATGTATCTTGGAAAGCACGTTTATGACGAATCAAAACTTCTTTCGCTAAGTCGTCGAAAGTCATTCCTTTAATACGAGATACTGTGCCAGCAAAACATTTTTCGATAACTGCCGGTCCGATACCCAAAGCTTCAAAAATTTGAGCACCTTGGTATGATTGCACCGTAGAAATACCCATTTTAGAGAACACTTTCAACAAACCATAATTGATGGCTTTGCTGTAGTTACCCAATAATTTTTTGATGGTAGTTTCTCCAGATTCCAACTCCTCATCGAACATAGCACGAATGGTGTCGCCTGCCAAATAAGCATTGACAGCGTTGGCACCAAAACCAATCAAAGTAGCGAAATGATGCACTTCAATAGCATCACCAGCCTCCACTACTAAAGAGGTACGTGTTCTCAATCCTTTTTTAATTAGGCTAGAGTGAATAGCACCCACCGCTAATAAAGAAGGAATTGGAGCAGTATTTTTATCTACATTTCTATCAGAGATAATTAAGATGTTGCAACCCATTAAGGTAGCACGCTCGGCATTGGCACAAATTTCATCGATGGCATTTTCTAAAGTACCTTCTCTATCTGATGCGCTAAATATAGCGTTGATGGTGTATGATTTAAACGAACCATCATTCAACTTGCGCAATTTATCTAACTGGCCGTTCGACAATAATGGATTGTCCAAATGTATCTGACGGCAATGCTCAGGCGTTTCGGCCAATATATTTTTTTGAGAACCTAAGTTGGTGTAAAGCGACATGATCACCTTCTCACGAATAGGGTCGATTGGCGGGTTAGACACCTGCGCGAACAACTGTTTGAAGTAGTTGGCTAGTGGCTGACTTTGAGAAGACAATACTGCTAAAGGAGTATCGGTACCCATAGAACCCAGCGCTTCCATTCCTTCTTTCGCCATTGGCTCTAACACCGTAATCAAATCTTCACGGGTGAAACCGTAGGTAATTTGTTTTTGAGTGAGCTCCATTCCTTTTGCAGGAACATTTGTTTTCTTCATCGGACGAGCCAAATCTTTCAAATTCAACTTGTTTTCTTTCAACCAACGACCGTAAGGTTTAGCCGCACAAATCTCGTCTTTCAACTCTTTATCAGAGATGATACGACCTTTTTCTAAGTCGGCAACGAAAATTTTACCCGGTTGTAAACGACCTTTCTCAATCACTCTAGCCTCATCCACAATCAATGAACCTGCCTCAGAAGACATGATCAATGTATCGTCGTCTAACACGCAATATCTTGAAGGACGCAAACCATTTCTATCTAAGGTTGCACCTACAATTTTACCATCTGTGAAAGAGATAGAAGCCGGACCATCCCACGGTTCCATGATAGAAGAATAGTACTCGTAGAAAGCACGTTTTTCTTCTCTCATTTCTGGGTTGTGCTGCCACGCTTCAGGAATCAACATCATCATTACTTGGGCCATCGGACGACCACCCAAAGTAAGGATTTCAACAACGTTATCTAGGTTAGATGAATCTGAACGGTTGATGTCGCAAATAGGCATCATCCAATCAATCTCCTCTACAGTAAATAATGTGCTTTCCAACAAAACTTGTTTAGAACGCATCCAGTTCACGTTACCTTTGATGGTATTGATTTCACCGTTGTGCGCTATGAAGCGGAAAGGCTGAGCCAATCTCCATTTAGGAAAAGTATTGGTAGAGAAACGAGAGTGCACCACCGCCATGGCAGATGCAATCTCTTTCGTTTGTAAATCTAAATAGTAGGGACGAAGTTGGTTGGTTCTCAACTGACCTTTGTACACCATTACTTTGTATGAGCTCGACGTAATGTGGAAGCTATCATAAGTAGTTGGTAATTCGCGGTGAATGCTACGGTTGGCATATTTTCTCAACACACACAATCTTCTTTCTAAAGCTTCAGGATCGTTGCTCTCGTTGTATTTCAAGAAAATTTGCTCAACGTGAGGCTCAACGTTTTTAGAGGTTTTACCCAACATACTGTTGTCGGTAGGCACCACACGGAAAGCCAAAACATCAAAACCTAGACGGTGAGAATATTCAACAAATAAATCCTTACAGCGCTGTTGTTCAACAGCATCCTTAGGGAAGAAAGTCATACAAACGCCGTATTGGCCGAACTCAGGCAACTCCACACCTTGCTTCTTCAATTCAATTTTGAAGAAGTCGTGAGGCAGCTGAATTAGCACACCAGCACCATCACCACTTTCAGGCTCGCAGCCACAGCCACCGCGATGTTCCATGTTTTCCAACATGGCAATCGCATCCTGAATAATCTTATTTGATTTCTTGTTTTTGAGGTTGGCTACAAAACCAATCCCGCACGAGTCGTGCTCAAAAGAGGGGTTATACAATCCTTGATTCTCAGTCATATCTAATCAATTCTTTATTAAAAAATGTGGCGGAAAAAGAACGGCAAAAATAAGGTTTTTTTGGAAAAAATCATAGGGTTTTCAATAAAATGTACATTAAGGTGTTATAAGTGCAGAAAAATATGTGTTTCATTTTCAAGTTTGAGCCACTAACTTACTTCTCTCTTTTTTTCATAGGGAGAGCATGTAAGGGCCTGAGTCGGGCAGGCAAGAGGGATTTTGCTGCCAAATACTTCATGGTAAAGGAAAATGGAAAAATAGTAAAAGATAAAATCATGCACCTTAAGTCCTTGATGACAGGAAGCTCACTCATTTTAGAAATCACAGCAGCAGGAGAAGATGGAATCACATTCAACTGCTAGGTAAGTATCATCATGAGAAACCACCCAAAAACTGCCCCACCCCTTCGCGCTCTCCAAATTCATCAGGCGGCAGACGGCCAGGCTCTCCATCTTCTTCAATAGGGTCAGTTTTTTTCCAATCCACTAAAATCATGTATGTTTGAACCATGCATCATTTGCTCTTCATTTTAAAATACTTAAATTATTTGTTAGTAGCCAAGACCCGCGCTGGCGTGCACTCCCCTTTTGTTTCTAAATTTTATGGTAATGTAATCCTTTCCGATAAAAACTATTACCCTTTCGAAAGTATAAAAGCTGTTAGAAAAGCATTGCTCTCTAATGAAACAGAAATTACCATTACCGATTTTGGTGCTGGCTCTTTATACAACAATGGCAAAAAGAAGAAAATAAAAACCATTGCTAAAAACGCAGCCAAACCCGAAAAATATGGCCAACTGTTTTTTAGAATGATAGTGGATATGCAGCCCAAAAACATTGTAGAACTGGGAACTTCATTGGGATTGAGCACCTCCTATTTAGCCTCGGCTAGCGCTTCATCGATGGTAAATACTTTAGAAGGCTGTCCGGAAACCGCAAAGATGGCCCAAAAAGTTTTCGATTCACAAAAGCTGCGCAACATTCAAATTACAGTAGGTAATTTCGATGATACCTTTGAAAAGGTTTTAAAAAATTTAAGCTCTCTCGATTTTGTGTTCATTGATGGCAATCATCAATATGAGCCTACAGTGCGGTATTTCAAACAATGTTTGTCTTACATCAACGAAAACACGGTCATCATTTTTGATGATGTTCACTGGAGCGAAGGCATGGAAAAAGCATGGAATGAAATTAAACTTCATCCAGAGGTAAGTGTTTCCATCGACTTGTTTTTTGTTGGAATGGTGTTCTTTAAAAAAGCACAAGTTAAGGAAGATTTCGTGTTGAAATATTAATCCACTATGCTTCTATCTCAGCAATTGATTTCTTAATAATCTCTGCACATTCCATAATCTGCATCTCGTTTATAATCAAAGGTGGAGCAAAACGAATAATATCGCCATGTGTTGGTTTGGCCAATAAACCATTGTCGCGCATTTTTAAACACACATCCCAAGCTTCTTTTCCATTTTTTGGTTTGATAACAATGGCATTCAATAAACCTTTACCACGCACCAAGGTGATCATATCTGATTTTATCGCTCTCAATTCTTTTCTTAATAATTCACCAAGTACTTCAGCTCGCTCTGCTAACTTTTCATCTCTCACTACTGACAATGCTGCCATGGCCACTTTACAAGCCAATGGATTTCCACCAAAAGTAGAACCGTGCTCCCCTGGGTGAATCACATCCATAATATCGTGAGAAGTTAAAACGCAAGATACGGGGTACAATCCGCCGCTCACCGCTTTACCTAAAATTAAAATGTCTGGTTTAACGCCTTCGTGCTCGCAAGCGATCAATTTACCTGTACGCGCAATACCTGTTTGTACCTCATCGGCCACAAACAAAACATTGTTGGCTTTACACAAAGCATATGATTTTGCTAAAAATCCGTCTTCAGGCACATACACTCCTGCTTCACCTTGAATAGGCTCAACTATAAATGCAGCAACATTAGGGTCTTTCAACTCTTTCTCTAAAGCCGTTAAATCGTTATAAGGAATAGAGCTTATACCTGGCGTGAACGGTCCGAAATTCTTAGTCGCAGCAGTATCATTACTCGCACTTATAATAGTAATCGTTCTTCCGTGAAAGTTATTCTCACAAAAGATGATTCTAGCTTTATTGGTAGGGATTCCTTTCTTCTCATAGCCCCATTTTCTTGAAATTTTAAGCGCTGTTTCTACTGCCTCAGCCCCCGTGTTCATTGGCAAAACCTTATCGAAACCAAAGAATTCGGTAATGAATTTAGAGAATTCCCAAAACACATCGTTATGAAAAGCACGAGAAGTAAGCGCCAGTTTTTGTGCTTGTTCTACTAAAGCAGCAACAATTTTAGGGTGAGAATGACCTTGATTCACGGCAGAATAGGCCGATAGAAAGTCGAAATATCTCTTTCCTTCCACATCCCAAACAAAAACGCCATCTCCTTTAGAAAGCACAACTGGCAAAGGATGATAATTGTGTGCACTGTATTTCCCTTCTTCATTAATGATGAATTCGCTGCGACTAATTGCTGTTTCTGCCATAAGAGTAAAATTTTAGTAAAAGTAGTAAAAGCGCCTCATAGTTTTTACTTTAAACATCTTTACTTATTTTTGCCCACTTCAATAAATTTAAAGAGCGTGTCAGAAAAGCAATTTCATAATTTCGGGAAGTTTGATTTAGAGCTAGGAGGCTACTTACCAGAGCTTACTATAGCCTATCATACTTACGGTAAAATGAATACGGACCAATCAAATGTGATTTGGGTCTGTCACGCTTTAACGGCAAATAGCGACCCTTCCGTTTGGTGGGATGGATTGGTTGGAAAAGGAAAACTGTTCGACCCCGAGAAGTATTTTATTGTTTGTGCCAACATTCTTGGTTCATGCTATGGTACTACTGGTCCGTTATCAGTTAACCCAGAAACAGGAAAACCATATTACTATTCTTTCCCAGATGTTACCATTCGCGATGTGGTACAAAGCTTTATTCTGCTTAGAAAAAAGCTGGGTATTGAAAAAATTAAGTTGGGTATTGGTGGTTCATGTGGTGGTTACCAAATTATGGAATGGGCCATGATGGAACCACAAGTAATAGAGAATCAATGTATTTTGTGTTCTTCACCTAAGGAAGCTCCTTGGGGCGTTGCCATACATACTGCTCACCGTTCGGCGATTGAGTTAGATCCAACATGGGGAATTGAAACGCCTCACGCTGGATTGGAAGGAATGAAACGTGCGCGCCAAATTGGTTTGTTGTTTTACAGAAACCATGAAGCTTATAATATTCGTCAAAAAGAAGAAAGCGAAAATAAAACCGATGAATTTAAAGTAAGCTCATACCTTAAATATCAAGGAGAAAAATTAGCCAAAAGATTCAATGCTATTTCGTACCATAAATTAACGAAATTGTTGGATACACATAATATTGCACGCGGCCGCTTCGATACCATGGAAGAAGCATTGGCCTCTATCGGTCAGCGCACCTTAATCATTGGTATTCATAGCGATTTATTGTGTCCGGTTTCTGAACAGGTGCATATGAACGAACACATTCCTGATTGTGAATATCAGGAAATTGAATCGTTGTATGGACATGATGGTTTCTTAATTGAAAACGAAGAAATAAGTGTTGCTATTAGAAATAGATTTGAGTTTATTTCTTAGGCCAATAAGCTGCTCAAGCCTTCCTCTTTAATATTCATTCTTATTACCCATTCTTTGGGGAAATAATTGTTGATTCTATTGCCAATATTTTTTGCCAAGGCGACGGGCACATTTTTGAAGGTGAAAATAATCCAGTTTTTTTCTGCTTTATGCGGTAAAACAATATTCTCTTTCTTTAGAATTCGCAGCGCATCATATTGCGATAAATCCATGTAATCGAAAGCTGCCTTGTTACAAAAAGAAGAATACACTAAAGTAGAAGCTGGCTTAATTTCGTCGCGAAGCACTTCGCCCACCTCCACACCAAAATACATGATATACAAAGACTCTGAGAGCAAAAAAAGTTGATTTACATCTCCAGCGAAAAGAAAAACAAAGTTTTTAAATTTTAAAAATTCAGCACCTTGAGCATCTACAAATTTCTCGGTCCATTCTCTCTCATTCTTATGTAAAAACGAAAAATCTTTTTTGTGAATTTTTTTAGCACGCACTTCTTCGTGTTCACCCTTTTTTCTTAAAACAGAAAGAAAAAAACCTTCGCCTGGTGTTTTGTGCGGATAAAAACGATAGCCGTTCTTCGATGCAAAGATGCCCCACTCTTCTTTGATGTTAAGAGGCACTACTTCAGCATCAAAATTTTCACAAATCCAGTCTATATTTTTTTCGTTTTCTTCTTCATTGAAGGTACAAGTGCTGTATAAAATATGTCCGCCCTTCTTGATAGATGGCCAAACCGAAGCAATAATTCGTTTTTGTCTTTCGGCGCACAATTGCACGTTGGCGTGCGACCATTCAGCAATAGCTTTCGGGTCTTTGCGAAACATACCTTCACCCGAGCAAGGTAAATCAGCCACCAAAACATCAAAGAAATTTTCTATTCGTCCGAAATCCTTAGAATCATTGCTTGTTACCACCACATTTCCTCTTCCCCATTTTTGAACATTTTCTTTTAAAATTCCAGCACGTTGCTTTATCACTTCGTTGGCTACAATAACAGAATTTTTAGAAAACAAAGAAGAAAGCAAAGTTGTTTTTCCGCCCGGCGCTGCGCATAAATCTAAAACAGTATGCGCTTTGGTAACATCTGTAACTTGCTTTAATGCTTCCTCAATAAACATTGAATTCGCTTCTTGCACATAATACGCTCCGGCATGAATGAGAGGATCTAAAGTGAATTGCGGACGAACACTTAACTGATAGGCGCCAGCACACCAAGGAACTTTAGGGAAACTTATTGCATCTATTTTATCGCTATTGATACGCACCGAAATGGAAGGCTCTTGATTTAAAGCCTCCACAAAAGAATTCCAATCGTTAGGAAATAACGAACAACTACGTTCAACAAATTCGGCAGGTAAATTCATACGAAGTAAAAATAGAATTTAATTACCACAAAAATGACATCAAAAAACGTGCTGAAAGCATGACATGAATTGAACTAAAGCACCAAGCTAGCAGCTCCTATTATACCTGTGTCACTCTGATTACTTGCTTTTACAATTTGTAAATCTTTGTAATAATAGTTCATCAAACGATGCTTCAACACTGTTTCGGCGGCAGGCTTAATTAAATCGAAAGCATTACCTACACCTCCTCCAATTACAATATTGTGTACATCGTACAAATGAATGATACTTAACAAGGCTTCGCCAATTAAAGTGCCTGCGTATTTAAAAACTGCCTTGGCGCATGAATCATTAAAATCGGTAGCGGCGAAATAAATTTTCTCTACACTTAAATCTTTATCTTGTTTAAGCACCGAGGTTAAATAAAGTTTGTCTTGAAGCAAATCAGCAGCGTATTGCACAATTTGTCGCTGGCCAACATATTCTTCTAAGTACTTTCCTTTACCAACAGGAATCATTCCTATTTCACCCGCATTGCCGCTTGCACCAGTAAATATTTGGCGGTTAATTACTACTCCTCCACCCACGCCAGTTCCCAATGTCATCAGCACAAAACTATCAAAACCGTGGCCGCCAAACTGCAACTCGCCCATTGCCGCACAACGCGCATCATTTTCTATCACCACTTTTAGCTTTGGTAAAACCTTTTGAATCTCACTTCTTAAAGCAAAGCCATTCAAAGATGGAATATTCGTTAGCTCTAAAATACTTTCCTTATCGGCCGATATTTGTCCGGGAACACCTATCCCCACTCCTTCAATACTATATTCCTTTTGAAACCTAGCACATTCTTTTTGAATGAGTTCGGTTAATTTTTCGGCCGGATTAGTCCATTCCTCAGTAGGGAATTTACTAGCAGTTAAAATATTTCCTTTTTCATCTACCACACCTAATTTGATGGTGGTTCCTCCTATGTCGATTCCTACTATCATGGCTAATTAATTTGTGCGAATTTATCGTTTTATGGCAATAGTACGGCGTTTTTATTCACTTTTTTACACTTAACAATTTCCTATCTAGTTTATCTTCAAAAGATTATATTAGCAGCTGAACTACACCAACTTTTAGTTGTCTGTAAAATGTCTACTAAAATTTATGGGAAACTGTTCATTCATTAATTATGTTTGCACAAATAAATAAAAGCATGAATTTATTTAAAACATTAATACTGGCGGTTGGGACTGCTTGTTTTTTAAACTGCAGCACATCGCAAAATTCAATCGACGAAGTAGGCAAGCAACTTTTTACAAGCAACTGGAAAATAAAACCATCTAGCTCCACAAAGTTAACTGGAGAAAAACTTTCATTGGGCGAAAAAGATGATTCTGCATCATGGATTGATGCACCCGTTCCAGGTACTATAATGAATGCATTGGTACAAAACAGTACTTATAAAAATTTGTATGAAAGAGATAACATGCAAAAAGTACCAAGCGAGCAATTTAAACATTCATGGTTTTATACGAGAGATTTTTCGCTTTCTGCAATAGATAAAAACAGTCATTACCAGCTTAACTTCGAGGGTATTAACTACAAAGCCAATATTTGGTTAAATGGTAAAAAACTAGCCGACACAACTACCATCGTTGGTGCTTTCAATCGTTTCACTTTACTGATAGATTCTGCAGTATTAGAAGGAATCAATCACCTGGCGATAGAACTTTTTCCTCCCTCTATTGGGGCTTACACCAT
>Ga0102831_1000572_pt1 | contig 16553 bp, 15 predicted proteins | sample ColrivemetaGS747_FD_84508 | JGI IMG/M metagenome (GOLD analysis project Ga0102831, IMG submission 84508) | Estuarine microbial communities from the Columbia River estuary - Freshwater metaG S.747 | ecosystem: Environmental > Aquatic > Marine > Intertidal zone > Estuary | place: USA: Columbia...
CCATCAAGGATCACAGGGATACGCAAATGCCGTGCCGCTGCAATCGCGCCGGCCATCGCCGCCAATTCACGCCCACCCAGACAGCGCAATGCTTCCAACGGATCAGTCGTGTCGTGCAGCGCCAAACCACGTGTCACGACGTCAGTTTTCCGCGCAAGGCCTGCGTCATCAACACCCGTCCCGCGTCCTGTCCAATCAGCAGCCTCACCACCCAAAACCGCCGCCGCAACTGCCGCCGCAGAGGTCGTGTTGCCAATGCCCATCTCGCCTGTGACCAGCAAGTCTGCCTTTGGATCAACGGCATTCCAGCCTGTTTGCAACGCGGCCACAACCTCGGCCTCGCTCATTGCGGGGGCTGTGGTGAAATCGGCAGTCGGTTTATCAAGATCAAGCGCATGCACAGTCATCGTGGCACCAAACGCCTTGGACAACTGATTGATCGCCGCACCGCCATGCTCAAAATTCGCGACCATTTGCGCGGTCACTTCTGGCGGAAACGCCGAGACACCTTGCGCACAAACGCCGTGATTACCTGCAAAGATAATGACCTGTGGTGCCGTAATCGTCGGCCGCGCATCGCCGCGCCAACCCGCATACCAAATCGCCAAATCCTCAAGCCTGCCCAACGCACCCGGAGGCTTTGTCAATTGGCTGTTGCGATCCTGTGCGCCTGCGAGGGCTGCTGTGTCAACGGACGGGCCTTGGGCCAAAACAGTACGGAACTCATTGAGTGTGGAAAATGGCGCTGACATCATGTCCTCATTGCGGTTATGTTGGTTCCTGTCTAACGATCATCACAGAGATGAAAAGGCGACAAAGGGCTAAAAAATGCGCAAATCCGACAAATCCGCCTTGTTGCACTGGATCGATGTGCCCGCCGCTTTTGGCCTGCTGACACGCATCCCGCTACGGTTGAACACGGCCAAGGTCACAGCACGCGGCGGGTCGTCAGCTTGGGCATTCCCCATCGTCGGTGTCTTCATCGGATTGGTGGCCGCAGCCGTGACCGCAGCCGTGCATTGGATCGGCCTGCCGTCAGCGGTTGCTGCGATATTTGCGGTCCTTGTGCCTGTGATCATCACTGGGGCCATGCATGAAGACGGGCTGGCCGATACCGCCGACGGATTTTGGGGCGGCTGGGATAAGGAGCGCCGTCTTGAGATCATGAAAGACAGCCACATCGGCACCTACGGCACACTTGCCATTGGTCTTTCGCTTTTGCTGCGCGGCGTATTAATCACAGCGCTCGTCAGCGACGAAGAATACATGCAAGGTCTGATCCTTGCCGCCATGATGAGCCGCGCAAGCATGGCGGGGCTTCTTACCTTCCTGCCAAACGCACGTGGTGTTGGATTAAGCAGCAGTTATGGCCGCCCGTCCAATTCCGTGTCTTTGCTCGCGATGATCATCTGTATCTGCACGGCGCTGATTATCATCCCGTCCCATGCGGTCTCAATCACCTTGGTCGCCTTGATCAGCACGATCCTCTGCGGGCTATATGCCAAGTCAAAGATCGGCGGGCAAACAGGGGATGTTTTGGGTGCGACACAGCAAGTCACTGAAATCGCAGTGCTCTTTACGCTATTGGCCGAGGTTGGATTTTAACAGCCCATCGCCGCAGTCAATGAAGCGTGGCCCGTATGCGGCCCCATATCCCGCGATACGAGTTTCCCACCCTCTAACCGCGTTGCAATCCCCCGCGTCCAATCTGCACTAGCGGTGATCACATCAACGCCTTCCGCACAGATACGCATACCGCCACCAATGTCAGTCGCCAATCTGGTGGTTCGTCAGCCCGTCTTTTGTCGCCACAAGTGCGAGGTTCACAGCCCCCTCACCCTGCGGCACATAGCGCCAAACTTTGAGTTACTTGGCCAAATGCGGGCGGTCAACATAGGCGATCTCGATATGCCCGTCACCGTCCATATCCGCCGCACCCGCAACGGCCAACCAACGAAACGCGTTGCCAATAAAGGGAGTGAATGCCTTTTCAACCAAGCGATCTTCGGCATCCAAACCCCAGATCGCAAGGCGCGCACCTTGGTCTTCATGGCTCTCGACGACGATAACTTCGGGCGCGCCGTCACCGTTCAAATCAACAAGACGGGGCGCAGTATCTTCAAAAACGATCTTCTCGGACCAAACTGCCGATAGCGCACGGCCGTCCGACAACGTCACGCGCAGGCCCGCGTGCTCAATCTTGTCACCCAGAATGCCGTGCGGATACCGCTCGGTTGGGTGGGTATAGTCGGCGGCCACAATGGCGTCTGCCCCTGCCGAAGTGGTAAAAGCACACAAGAGAATGGCCGCCAGATTCATCAAATTTGCTTTTCTGGCATCTGCACGCGCAGGCCGTCCATCGCATCTGTGACCTTCAACTGGCAGGTCAGGCGGGATGTCACCGGATCAGGCTTAAAAGCGAAATCGAGCATGTCTTCTTCCATCGCGTCCTTGGCCGGAATCTTGTCTGCCCAAGCCGCATCCACATAAACGTGGCAGGTGGAGCATGCACAAGCACCGCCACAATCAGCCTCGATCCCTGGAATGCCGTTGTCACGCGCGCCTTCCATCACGGTCAGCCCATTGGCGACCTCAACAACGTGCTCTTTGCCACCATGCTCAACGTATGTAATCTTAGCCATTCAATGCGGTCCTTATTGCGCAGTTCCAGTCTGTTACGCTTATATCTAATGCTGCAACAGCCGTGCTTCCACCCCTAAAGAGACCCAAAACTGTGCCATGTGCGACAACGCGTTCAGCAAATCGGTTTTGAAGATTTGCTCAAACGGCTCTCTTGGCTATATGGTCGCCCAAAATCGCCCGCAATAAGGCATATTGGGCAGATGAAATCCTTCCTACTTCCCAGCAGTTTCGCGGTGATTTGCGCATGTGTCCCTGTGCAAATGACACAACCGTCGAATGTGCTGATTGATATGGGGCAGATTGAGACTGCCAACGATGGGCGCTGTTATGCCAATGACATCAGTCCAGCGGTCATTTAAACAGTCATCATCCAAGAAATCGAAAGCCCCGAAGTGCGCGATGCAAACGGACAGGTTACCCGCCCTGCTGCGTTTCGCACGGTCAAACGCCAGCAGATCGTACGAGAGCGTGTTGGGATCAGATTCGAGACCGTTTGTCCGCAGAACTACACGATTGAACGGGTCAGCACCTTGCAAAGGGCATTGAAGGCACGCGGTTTTTATAACGGGCCTATTTCGGGAACGCTTGATCGGGCAACGGGGTTTGCAATCCAACAATTCCAACGGACGGATGGGCCTGACACGGTTTTGCTGTCCATTGCAACCGCCCGTAAATTGGGTGTTGTTGCCTTTGATCGCGCCACTCTGGACGCCGGTTAACAAAAAAGGGCGCACCAATGGCACGCCCTCTTCCTCTATTTTACAAAGCTTTAATCGATCAATAGCGCTTCAAAACGTGGATCACCGCCACGACGAAGCAGCAGCAAAATCGACTTGCGACCTGCCTCACGCGCAGCCTCAATCTGCGCCTCAAAATCGGCAACAGTTGTTACTGATTGACGTCCCGCCTCAACAATCAAATCACCTGCAATAATGCCTTTAGTTGCGGCATCACTATCTGCAGCGATGTCCGTAATCACGAGGCCTATCACATCGCCAAGACCGAATTGCTCGGTCAGATCAGGTGTGATTTCAGAAAGCGACATCCCCAGAAGGTTTTCGGATTCAGGTGCCGCCGGTGCCTCAGTTGACGCAGGGAATGCGACAGCTTCAGATGTTTCACGGCGCCCCAAAACAACGGTCAGATCAATGACTTCGCCGTTACGCAGCACGATCATTGGTACCTCTTTGCCAACGGGTGAGTTGCCCACGATTTTCACCAATTCACGCGTGTCTTTGATGTCTATTCCGTCAAAAGATGTAATCAGATCACCTGCCACCATGCCAGCATCTTCGGCAGGGCCAGTGGGGACATCAGTGACCAATGCCCCCTTCGCCATATCAAGACCATCAATCGCATCAACCATGTCTGGAGTGACGTCTTGGATACGCACACCAAGCCAACCCCGACGGGTTTCGCCGAATTCCTTTAGTTGATCGACAACGCTCTCGACCACGGCTGAGGACATCGCAAAGCCAATCCCGATTGAGCCGCCATTGGGCGACAGGATCGCCGTGTTCACACCAACAACGTCACCGTCCATATTGAACAACGGGCCGCCAGAGTTACCACGGTTAATCGCCGCATCTGTTTGAATGTAATCGTCATAAGTACCTGATAATGCACGATTTCTAGCGGAAACAATACCTGCCGAAACAGAGAAGCCCTGCCCCAATGGGTTACCCATCGCCATGACCCAATCGCCAACGCGCGCGCCCGGCGCGTTACTGTCGCCGAAACTTACGAATGGCAGGTCTTCAAGGTCAACTTTCAGAACGGCGATGTCGGTGTTTTTGTCGGTGCCAATCAAAGTTGCGGGCACGCCAGCTTCTCCGCCAGGGAAGAATTCGATCAGGATTTCATCGGCGCCTTCAATCACGTGGTTGTTAGTGCCGATATAGCCGTCGGCGGAAACAACAAAACCTGAACCTAGCGCTTCTGATTTGCGGGGAGCATCGCCTTCTGGGTCCTGCAAGTCCTTGAAGAAATCTTCAAATGGCGACCCTTCTGGGACCACGCCTCGCGGGCCTGTTTTACCAGCAATTGTGGTCGAGGTCGTGATGTTCACAACTGATGGGCTTACCTGCTCGGCAAGGTCAGCAAATGTCACGGGGCGGGCTTGGGCGTTTGAAGGGGACGCTTGAGAGAGTAGCAGGGCCGTGGCCATTGCGGCGGCGGTCATCATTGTCATGAGCATTCCCCGCCTTTGATATTCGGCGGTTTGGACTGCAAGTGCCTGAGATGTCACGTTTAAAACTCCTTCAAAGAGAATTTGTGGCGGCAGATCACACGAACTGCCTATAACTACATGTTAGAATGTAGGCACTCTGAGGTGCAACGCAAAGTCTAATCGCGCATTTTCAATTGCGCGTGATCAATTTTCGGCGAAAATTGGCTGTGACTTACGTGCACCGACATTACACCCTCTTCGATAGCGCCCAAGCCCAGCTAACCGAGACTTGGGGAGACGCCCAAAATGACCGACGGGGTTTCGATTGTAATGCTTGGCACGAGACCCGTGCATTTGGATCAATGAAGTCTGGATGTAAAAAAGGCCGCCCCGAAGAGCGGCCTTTTTAAAAGTTCGTCGGACCAGCTTACTGCGACGCAGCGCCTTGGTCGGATTTCAGGTAGTTAAAGAACTCGTTGTCTGGTGACAGCACCATGGACGAGTTGCTTCCCAAAGCACGGCTGTAGGCTGTCATGGAGCGGTAGAATTCAAAGAATTCAGGATCCGCGCCAAAGGCTTCGGCGAAGATTTTGTTCCGCTCTGCGTCGGCTTCACCGCGTGTGATTTCCGCTTGGCGTTGGCTCTCGGAGACCAATTCCACCACGGTACGGTCGGCTGTCGCAGTGACGCGCAACGCGGCTTCGTTACCGCGTGCGATCTCGTCGGCTGCTTCGCGTTCACGCTCTGCCTTCATACGCTCATAAGTCGCGTTGAGGTTTTCTGGCGGCAGGTCTGTCCGCTTCAATCTTACGTCGATGACTTGCAGGCCCAGCGCGTTGGCCTCCGAGATTGCCCCGTTCCGAATGCGCAGCATCAGCCCCGCACGGTCGGTTGAGAGGATATCGTTAGAGGTTACAGAGCCGAGAATCTCACGGGTTTTGGCCCGCAAAATGCTATCGAGACGACGCGCAGCCGCCTCTTCGCCACCATCACCAACAGCTTGGCGGAAACGCTCGACATCTGCGATGCGGTAACGCGCAAAGGCGTCAACAACGAGACGACGGTCGTCCGATGGTGTGACCTCAAGTGGATCAAGATCACGGCTCAAAATGCGGTCATCGTAACGAACAACGTTTTGAATAAGCGGGATTTTAAAGCCCACGCCTGGATCTTCTTTGACCTTCACGATTTGACCAAACTGGAGAACCAGTGCCTTTTCACGCTCGTCCACGATGAACACGGAAGAGATTGCGACCACAGCAGCGATCACGACGACGGGGATAAGGAGTGCGGATTTTTGCATTAGTTTGACCCTCCGTCAGTGGTATTTCGGCGCAATTCGTTCAGTGGCAAGTAAGGCACGACGCCTTGGTCGCCGCCTGCGTTATCGTCCAGAAGGATGATGTCTGTGCCACCCAAGACCTTTTCCATCGTCTCAAGATAGAGACGTTTGCGGGTCACTTCCGGTGCTTTTTCATACTCAGACAAGACGGCTGTGAAACGGGATGCTTCACCTGCGGCCTCGTTGACGACCTGTGCGCGATAACCTTCGGCTTGCTCAAGAAGCTGTGCGGATTGACCACGGGCACCGGCGAGCACTTGGTTGGCATAGGCGTCGGCCACGTTTTGCAGACGGTCACGTTCTTGTGCCGCATCTTGGACCTTACGGAAGGATGCGATGACCTCTACGGGTGGATCGGCCTTGTCAAAGTTCACACGGATGATGTTTACGCCGCTCTCGTAGCTGTCGAGAGTGGATTGAATGAGGTCACTCAAACGGTCAGCAATGGCCCCACGGTCACGGTTAAGAATTGGTGCGAGTTCGGACTGCGCAATGATTTCACGCATAACGGAATCGGACACAGCCTCGATGGTTTGGGCAGGATCAGACAGGTTAAACAGATACTTGCGCGGATCGGAGATGTTCCAAACCACTTGGAAGTCGATGTCTACGATGTTCTGATCGCCTGTGAGCATAAGGCCCGCGTCAAGCGCTGAGCGGCCAACACCGATGTCGATGTTACGCTCGGATGTCACGGCGAGGACTTCGCGCGTCACCAAAGGCCAAGGCGCAAAGTTAAGGCCGGGACCGCCCGTGGAGCTGTATTTGCCCAAGAACAATTCGACAGACTGCTCTTCTGGCTTCACGGTATAGAAAGACGCCATACCCCAAAGTGCGATTGCGCCAAGGATACCCAGCGCGATTGTGCCGCGTGTCAGTTGCGGACCAGCGCCACCGCCGACAGGACCGCGACCATTGCCACCGCCATTGCCGCCGCCCATCAGGACGCGCAAATGCTCGCGGCCTTTGTTCACCAGCTCGTCAATTTCAGGAATGCCCTGTCCCTCTGGGGGTCTGCGTGGCGGCTTTGGCGGCTCGTTACCACCATTATTTCCGTTGTTTCCACCGCCGCCCCATGGGCCACCGTTATTTCCTGCCATCTAAACTTACCTATTCTATTGCGCCCCAATTTGGGACTGTCTTACGTTATGTGTGCCTTTATGCCCTATAATCAAGCGCGGCGCACGGGTTCCTTCATCGTGACCAGTTCTTCCGAGATTGTCGGGTGAACCGCGACGGTGCGATCAAAATCTTCTTTTGTGGCGCCCATTTTCACGGCGATGCCGACCATTTGGATCAATTCGCCTGCGTGATCTGCGACGATATGACAGCCCAACACCTTGCGGGTTGCCTGAGAGACGATGAGTTTCATCATCACGCGGTCAGCGCGGCCTGCAAAGCTGTGGTTCATCGGCTTGAACGACGTGCAATACACCTCGATCGGTTCTTGCTCGCGGGCTTGTTCTTCGGTCAGGCCAACGGTGCCGAATTCGGGTTGCGTGAAGACCGCAGACGGGATCAGATCGTGATCGGGCTTGGTCGGGTTGCCTTTGAATACGGTCTCGACAAAGGCCATGCCTTCGCGGATCGCCACAGGGGTCAGGTTTACGCGGTTGGTGACGTCGCCCAAGGCATAGATGGAGGGCACGGCGGTTTGGCTAAAGTCGTCGACACGGATTTCGCCGCTGCGGCCCAGCTTCACGCCGATTTCTTCTAGGCCAAGCCCATCGGTGTTGGCGTGTCGGCCTGTCGCGAACATGACTTGGTCGAAAACATGTTCGTCGCCATTGGTTGCTTTGACGTAAATGCCAGCGCCCTCGCGGCGCATCTCAAGCACGTTGGTGCCAAGGTGCAAGTTCACACCTTTTTCGATCATGCCGTCCGCAATCAAACCGCGCGCCTCATCGTCAAAGCCGCGCAGAATTTGTGCGCCGCGGTAGAATTGCGTCACCTTCACGCCGAGGCCATTGAGGATGCCTGCAAATTCTGACGCGATATAGCCGCCACCCACGATGAGGATCGATTTTGGCATAACCTCAAGGTTGAAAATTTCGTTGGAGGTGATGGCAAGGTCGGCGTTCTCAATATCGGGCTTTGTCGGGTGCCCGCCGGTTGCAACAAGGATATGTTTCGCTGTGACGGTCTCGCCTGTGGACAAAGCCACGGTGTGCGCGTCTTTGAGGGTCGCACGGGCGTCAAAGATCGTGACCTCGGAATTGCCAAGGAGCCTGCGGTAAACACCTTCAAGGCGGTCAAGTTCGGCATGCAGTTTGGTGCGGAATTTGGTCCAGTCAAAGGGGCCGATTTTAACGTCCCAGCCGTATTCTTGGGCGTCTTCCATGCTCTCGGCGTAGGTCGATGCAAAAACCATTAGTTTTTTGGGTACACAACCACGGATCACACAAGTCCCGCCCATGCGGAATTCTTCGGCCAATGCGACCTTTGCGCCCGTCGCCGTAGCCACCCGTGCCGCCCGAACGCCGCCAGAGCCGCCGCCGATTACAAAGAGGTCATAGTCAAATGTCATGGTGCGGCTTTCGTTTTGGTATTTATGTCTGCTGGGCATAACCTAAGCACCAGACACACGATCCGCAACGTGCCACGCCCTACATATCTTCGGAAAAGAGGTTTCCATCATCGAGGAAGTCGAATTTGGTCTTCTCGACCTGATCTTGATTGATGTCATGCACCTCGACCAGCCCGTCCCCATGGCCGACGATCACGATATCGCAGATGTCGATAAAAAGGCCGTTCTCAACAACGCCCGGAATTTGATTTAGCACAAGGCTGAGCTGGCGCGGATTGCCGATACGGTTCAAGTGCAGATCAAGGATGTGGTTGCCTTCGTCAGAGATATAAGGCGCGTCGCCGTTCATGCGCAGCGTCGTCGTTTGCCCCAGAACATCCATGCCGATCAAGGTTTCCTCAATCAGTGTTTTGGTGGTCTGCCAGCCAAAAGGAATGACCTCAAGCGGCAGTGGGAATGCGCCCAAGGTTTCAACTTTCTTGGTCACGTCTGCGATCACGATCATGCGATCAGATGCCGTGGCCACGATCTTTTCCTGCAAATGTGAGCCGCCGCCGCCTTTGATCAGGTTGAGGTTTCCGTCATATTCATCAGTGCCGTCGATGCTGACGTCGAGCCATTTGGCCTCATCCAGCGAAATCACCTCGATGCCGACCTCACGTGCGAGCCGGGCTGTGCGCGAAGACGTTGGCACGCCCTTCATCCGCAACCCCTCGTCGCGCACCAATTCGCCCAAACATTGCACCAACCAAGCCGCCGTTGATCCCGACCCAAGCCCGACTTTCATGCCAGATTTCACGTATTCAGTCGCCTTGCGCGCGGCAACAAATTTGGCTTTATCGATGGGGGATAGTTCACTTGGCACGGCAGCAGCTCCAATTTGTCGAGGTTAAACTGGGTTATAAGGCGGATCGCATTTTGGCGCGAGGGGAAACGCCAGAAAAATGCGCCTGTTTCCTTTCGGAAACGTCGCTTTTGCGCGGATGTTTCGCCAGCTTCTTGATATGACGGGATTATGACCAATCCATTAACCCTTTATTATGCGCCCGATAATGCCTCGCTTTGCGTGCGGCTGGCGCTTTTGGAAATAGGTCTGCCGTTTGACACGGTGTTGGTGGATCGCGCCGTTCAGGGCCAAAAGTCGCCTGACTATTTGGCGGTGAACCCGAATGGATTGATCCCCACTCTGGTGACGGAAGACGGCCCCATTTACGAGACCGGCGCGATTTTGCTGTGGCTGGCAGGGGATGGCTTTATGCCTGCCCCGCGTGGCGATGCGCTCAAATGGATGTTTTGGTTATCCAATACGCTGCACCCAACGTTACGCATGTGGTTTTATCCGCACGAATATATCGAAGAGGCGTCAGTGCATGCCTTGTCGCGGGCGACGCAAGGGCGATTGAGCGAGTATTTCGCGCATTTGGAGGCTCATGCAGGGTGGCTAGATGATCGCGCGCCCAGCGCTTTGGCCTACTATCTCGCCCCGATGATCCGATGGGCGGCATTATATGGTCCCGCGCAGGCGTGGTTCGATTTAGACAAATACCCGCATTTGCGCGAATTTGCGATTTGGTTTGAAAACCGCTCCGCCGCACATGAAGCAAGTCGTGCAGAGGGTTTAGGCCAAACGATTTTTTCTGCCCCCCAATATCCTAATCCTCCCGAAGGAAGTGCTCTCTGATGTTTCTATCCGTATTCGATATGTTCAAGGTTGGGATCGGCCCGTCGTCCTCCCATACCATTGGACCGATGGTGGCTGCCGCCAAATTCCTCGACCATTTGCGTGCTCAACCGTTTAAGGTAGCGGGGCTCAAGGCCTCGTTGCACGGATCATTGGCATTTACGGGTGTGGGCCATGCGACGGACCGCGCCGTGATCCTTGGGTTTGCTGGCTTTCGTGCCGACGATTACGATGCGGCCAAGGCCGATGCTGAGATGGTTCGTATCACTGCGGAAAATACCGTGAAGCCTGAGGGTTTGGGCGAGTTGCGTTTCAACCCGAAGGAAGATTTGCTGTTTGATTACGGCCCCGCGCTGAGCGGTCATGCGAACGGATTGATTTTGAAAGCCACAGACGCGCAGGGCGACGTGATTATTCAAGAGACCTACTTTTCCATTGGTGGTGGCTTTGTTTTGACGGCTGACGAGTTAGCCTCGGGCAAGGATACCTATGATGGCCCACCCGCCCCGTTTCCTTTTAGCTCGGCTGCCGAGATGCTTGCCATGGCGTCGCAATCGGGCAAGTCGATTGCCGAGATGAAGCGCGTGAATGAGCGGGCGTGCCAGCCGACAACGGACCTCGATAAGGGGCTAAACCGCATTTGGGAAGTGATGAATGCTTGCATCGATCGCGGCCTTGTCACCGATGGGATTTTGCCCGGTGGGTTGTTTGTGCGCCGCAGGGCCAAGGGAATTTATGATGCGCTCATGGCGGAGCGCGGCATTAACCTGACCGCACCACACACAATTAACGACTATATGTCGACCTATGCGATGGCGGTGAATGAAGAGAATGCGGCGGGCGGTCAGGTGGTGACTGCGCCGACGAATGGTGCGGCTAGCGAGGTGCCTGCGACGATCCGATATTATTTGGACCACGTTCCGGGGGCCACGATTTCGAAGGTGCCCGATTTTCTGCTGACAGCTTCGGCTATTGGCGGTTTGATCAAGTTTAATGCCTCGATTTCGGGGGCCGAGTGTGGCTGTCAGGCCGAGGTTGGATCGGCTGCGGCGATGGCTGCAGGGGGTCTTGCTGCGGTTTTGGGCGGCACGCCTGAGCAGGTTGAGAATGCGGCCGAAATCGCGTTGGAGCATCATTTGGGCATGACCTGTGATCCCGTGCGCGGGTTGGTTCAGGTGCCTTGTATCGAGCGTAACGGTTTAGGTGCGATCAAAGCTGTGTCGGCGGCGTCTCTCGCGATGCGCGGCGATGGGGTGCATTTGGTGCCATTGGACGCCGCGATTGAGACGATGCGCCAGACGGGCGAGGATATGTCCGAAAAGTATAAAGAGACGGCGCTAGGCGGTTTGGCGGTGAATGTGCCGAACTGTTAGAGGCGTGATGGGTCGAGACCCATCCTACGGATGACCGCGTGCTGTAACACATGAAGACTAAGTAGGATGGGTTTTAACCCATCTTACCCGAAAGGTAAAAATGACACCGCAGAACGACCGCATCCTTCCCGGCATTGTGCTGATGCTTGGCTTTTGCATCACCGCACCCCTCATTGATGTGGCATCCAAGCTTGCCGCCCAGTCCCTGCCCGTCGGTCAGATCACAACCGCCCGCTTTATTGTGCAAGCCGCGATCATGGCGCCGCTATGTCTGATCTTGCACTATCCGTTGACCTTTCCGCGGGCCTACCTTTGGCAATTGGCCCAAAGGGCCTTCTTTCTGGTTGCCTCGACCTATTGCTTTGTGGCTGCGCTGCAAGTCATGCCGATTGCGGATGCGCTTGCAATTGTCTTTGTCGAGCCCTTCATTCTGCTGATCCTCGGCCGCTTCTTGTTTCAAGATGAGGTTGGGCCACGTCGCATCATGGCCTGCGTCGTCGGTTTTGCGGGGTCGCTCTTGGTGATCCAGCCAAGCCTTGTCGCCTTCGGGTTTATCGCCCTATACCCGCTTGGCACTGCGCTTTTCTTTGCCGCCTATATGCTAGTGACCCGATCACTGAGCCGGCGCATGCACCCGATCCCGATGCAGTTGCATACGGCCAGTGTTGCGGCGTTGATGTGTCTCCCCGTTATGCTGCTCGCGGATGGGAGTGGAGTTGTCACGCTCGACCCTGTGATGCCCGTAGGTCTCGATTGGATCTGGATGTGTGGTGTTGGTGTTGCCTCGTCTATCGCGCACCTCATGATGACTTACGCCCTGCGTATGGCACCGACGTCGACCCTCGCCCCACTACACTACTTAGAAATCGTCAGTGCCGTGGCTTTTGGCTATCTCGTGTTCTCGGACTTCCCCGATGCGCTCACTTGGGTCGGGATTGCGATTATTGTGGCCTCTGGCCTTTATATCATCTGGCGCGAGCGGATCACGGCCACCCCACCGATTGCGCCGCGCCCGAGTGTTCACTAGCCTGACCTGATGAATAGTGACCGCCCCTTCCTTGGCATCCTTTTGATGCTTGGCTTTTGCGTGCTAGCCCCTTTGGGGGATGCCATTGCAAAGCTGCTGGGTGGGCATGTGTCGCTGGGGCTTTTGATCTTTGTCCGCTTTGCGGTGCAGGCGGTGATTTTGGTGCCGATTGTGATCTGGTCGGGCAAAGGGCTGCGTCTGCCCAGCGGCATATTCAAGCTTACGCTCCTGCGCACGGTCATCCATATTACGGGTATCAGTCTGATGTTTAGCGCGTTGCGCTATCTGCCCCTCGCCGACGCGCTGGCGATTGCCTTTGTAATGCCGTTCATCATGCTTTTGCTCGGACACTATATACTGGGCGAAGAGGTTGGCCGCCAACGGATGGCCGCTTGTGCTGTAGGGTTTATTGGCACGATGCTTGTGATCCAGCCGAATTTTGCCGAAGTGGGCCTGCCTGCGTTGCTTCCTTTGGGTGTCGCTGTGGTCTTTGCTCTCTTCATGCTTGTGACCCGCAAGATCGCCAAGCAGATCGATCCAATCACCTTGCAGGCCATTAGTGGACTACAGGCGAGTGCTGTTTTGCTGCCTGCTTTGTTGATGTTCCACGACTACGCTGGGTTTGAAGTTGTGATGCCTGATGCCAAGACGCTGTGGCTTTTGGCGTTGCTGGGCATTCTCGGCACCGTCGCGCATTTGGCGATGACGGGAAGCCTGCGGTTCGCCCCGACATCTACCCTTGCGCCAATGCAGTATCTAGAGATCCCTTTTGGCACCATTATTGGCTGGCTGGTGTTCCGCGATCTGCCCAATGGGCTGGCTGCGGTTGGGATCTGCATTACTGTCGGCGCTGGGCTATATATTATTGTGCGCGAGAGACGGCTTTCGCGAGTGCCTGCGCCTGCCCCCGTGGAACTGTAACCACAACAGGTCCCATCGCGTGAATTTGCACGGTCTCCTCAGCCACCGCATTTGACGGGCTGGTAAAGTGCATCGGGTGCATGGCTTGATCGATGATTGGCCATTTGAGCCCCGTTGCATCCACACGCGCATCCGCGAGCGGCATAAGAGAGACGCGGGTGCCGATGGATAGGTGCAATAGAATGCCTTGTGCTGGAACAATCGCAGAGGCGTCATCGGCGCTAAGCAGAATGACAGGCGTCTCAGGGTGCCGCCCCATGACGTGCAAAACCGCAAGGGTATGATCAAGCCTGCCGCCCGCAAAGCCGAGCGCGTAAATCAGTGGGGCGGAGATATTTGTGAGGGCTTTCTCAAAATCCACGGTGTCTTGTTCAGGGATGTGGTGCAGCAGGTTTGCAAATGCGGTGCGTGCGGCGTCACTAATACTGTCGAGATCACCAATAACAGCGGATGGTATAATGCCGTGAGCCAATAAATGATCAGCCCCGCCATCAACTCCGATGAAAGTTGCCACTTCCTTTTGCAGAATGTTAAACTCTTCTGGTCCAAGGTCAGCACCACCGACCATAACAACTGGATCAATACTGTGAACAATCAATCAAACGTCCCTTCATTACCTGCCAAATGAGAAACATTCCTCAAAAGCGCCTTGAAATAATACCCAGCTTAACCCGCCATCGTGCCGGATTGCGAACCAATTGGTGGTAAACACACTCTTACTGGGTTTGGAAGAAAGCGAGCAAAAAGATGGTTGATCCGAGTAAGATTCTAACCGTTTCATACGGCACCTTCTCGTGCACACTTGAAGGTTTCGATGATTCCTTCGGCACGATGAAAGCAATTGCGGAGTATTTCCGCGATCTGGCAGCCGATGATCGGTATTTTGGAGCAGAGCCTCCGACCCCCGATGTCCACATGTTGGCAAAGATCGCCGAGCGTGAAATCACGCGACGTGTTGACGCCCGCACAACAGACGGTGGCATTGTGCTGCGCGCATCAGAGGCTGTTGCCCCAGCGATGCCGCCACAAGTAGAACGCCCTGATCCTGTGCTGGTGGCTGCCGCTGCTGTGGCGCCTCAGGTTGTTCCGACACCTAAGGACCACACATTAGACGATTTCCAGACAGCCCTATCAGACGCGACGGCGGATGATAGGGAGCCTGTTGCAGGGCCGGAGGTCGAGGATCATGTGTCCTCACCGCTCGTGGCCTCCGGTCAGGCAGCCTCCTCAAGGCTGACACCTGACGTTGTGGCACCTGCACTAACAGAAGCCCCAGCGCATCCTGACGCGGAAAGTGTCGCAGCCAAACTCCAGCGCATCCGCGCCGTAGTTGGCAAAGCCGCACCAAAGGTTGAAGAGGTTGATTTCGCTGAAGATTTGACGGAAGAAGCAGAGCCGCTTGTTGCTGAGTTGCCAGCCGAACTGGTTGCCGATGACGTTGATGACATCGATTTCGATCAGATGGGCTTTGAGGATGAAGACGACTCCTTTGAGGTAGCTGAAGAGGCCCCCGCCGCCGACGAAGAAGACGACCACTCAGGCGTTGAAATCACAACCGATAAGATTGCGGCCGCCCTTGCGATTGCTGATGGTGATGGTGATTATGTCGAAGATGACGATATCGACGAAATGTTGGCCGAACTGTCTCTAGGCGACGATCAATTGGCGGAAGATATTGCCGATGCGAGCGAAGCATATGACGACGCGGACGATCAGGACGACGACAGCGCTGAAATGCTGAGTAATCTGCAAGCTAAAGTTGCGCAAGCAGCGAAGGTTGAGGTCAATGTCGAACCAGAAGCCAAGCCTGAAATTCGTGCACAGGTTGTTCGCATGCGCCGTGAAAAGGCGCAGCCCGAAGCCGAAGCTGTATCCGAATCGAAAGCCGACAAATTCGAGTTCACCTCTGAAGACGACACCTTTGACGATGCCGACTACGGCTTTGATGACGATGCGTTTGAGGATGAATTCGAAGACGAGGCAGAAGAAGACGTAGCTAATCTTGCATCACTTGATGGCGTCGAAGAGTTTGACGACATCGAGGGCAACAACGACACAACCCTTCCCGAAGACGAAGAGGCCGCATTGTTGGACGAGTTGGCCGAAGTCGAGCGCGATTTTGCACCTGCTGCGCCGCAAAAATCCCGCAAACCTTTGCCTGCGACAGATGACGCCACGATGTCGCATATCTTGGACCTGACAGATCAGGAGCTGAACGAGCCGGAAGGCAACCGTCGCCGCAATGCGATCGCCCAACTCAAAGCTGCAGTTGCAGCAACCGAGGCTGCGCGTCAACTTGGCGACAAAGGCGACAACGACCATGCTGCCGAAGACGCCTTCCGTGGTGACTTGAACGAGGCCGTACGTCCGACCCGTCCGGCTGCTACCGAGGACGCGGCACGCCCTGCGCGCTCAAGCCGCCCTGAGGCACCTGCGACACGGACAGAGCGCCCACGCCCTGCCCCGTTGAAGCTGGTTGCGTCTCAGCGTGTTGATGCGGCAAAGGCCGCAGCGCCGGAAGCACCTGTGCAACCACGCCGCGTTGCTTCGGCAGCTCCTGAGGTGACACCGGCCACTGCCAGCAACTTTGCGGAATTTGCAGAGGAAATGGGTGCGTCTTCTTTGGCAGACCTTCTTGAGGCTGCGGCAGCTTATACGGCCTTTGTGGAAGGGTCCGAGGATTTCTCGCGCCCGCAAATCATGAAGAAAGTGCAGTCATCAACTGAGACAGAGATCAGCCGCTAAGATGGGCTGCGCTCTTTTGGGGCGCTTGTCAGTCAAGGGCGGATCAGCAAAGTGCGCAACGGTCGCTTCCAAGTCTCAGAAGAGACGCGGTTTCGCGCTGAAAGCAAAGTGGGTTAAGCCACAG
>Ga0102831_1000589_pt1 | contig 16329 bp, 15 predicted proteins | sample ColrivemetaGS747_FD_84508 | JGI IMG/M metagenome (GOLD analysis project Ga0102831, IMG submission 84508) | Estuarine microbial communities from the Columbia River estuary - Freshwater metaG S.747 | ecosystem: Environmental > Aquatic > Marine > Intertidal zone > Estuary | place: USA: Columbia...
AGAAATTTCTCCATTTCGGCCTCGAGAAATTTACGTGCTTTCGGCTCGACAGTGACGAGTCGATATTCGTTGATGAGCATCGTCTGATGTGCGATCCAGCGCTGCCAGGCCTCTTTCGAGACGTTGCGCCAAATGCGCGCACCGAGGTCGCCCGGATAAACGGGGCGCTCGAGGCCCGGCGCTTCTTTTTTGAGTAACACACACTGAACCATACGAACGGTTTGGGTCATCGATCTATTCCTGAGTCGAGGGCTTCGAGCAGCAGTTTGATGGGCGCCGGCAACCCAATACGAGGACTTGCCGACTCATGCGACAACTTATACCAAAGCTCTCTCTCGGGCTCCATCACACGCGCGGCAGCACTGGTGAGCAACGTGAACTCGAGCGGCTGGATCTGCAGATCAAAATGCGTGAAAGAATGCTCGATCACACCCAGTTCGAGCACACTCTCATTAGCCGTGAAATGATTTCGCACAAAAGCGCTTGCCGCACTGGCTGTCTCAAATTCCGGCAGACACCACAATCCACCCCAAATGCCGCGCGTCGGGCGGCGCTCGAGATAGACCGCTCCGCACGAATCGCGAATGATCGGCATCCAAATGCGCCTCGATCGGCGCTCGGCGCGATTCTTTCGGCGCTTCTTAGCAGGTAGTTCGCTTTGCCTGTGCATCGTGCGCGCGCCGCAGAAATCCGTCATGGGGCAAAGCACACAAGCGGGTTTGCTGCGGGTGCAGAGTGTGGCACCCAAATCCATGACGGCTTGCGTGTAGGTAGCTAGATCGTGCTGCGGTGTGCAGGCCTCCGCTAAAGTCCAAAGGTCATCGACGGTTTTTTTCGCTGCTGGATCGCCATCGATCAAAAACACTCGCGACAGCACGCGCTTCACGTTGCCATCGAGTATCGGATGTCGAGCACCAGTCGATAACGCGAGAATGGCGCCAGCCGTCGAACGACCGATGCCGGGCAATGCCGCCACGGCCTCGAAGGTGAGCGGGAATTCACCGCCGTGCTCATCGCGAACGACAATCGCCGCGCGATGCAGATTGCGTGCGCGCGCGTAGTAACCAAGTCCTGTCCAGAGGTGTAGCACCTCATCGATAGGTGCATCTGCAAGCGAGCGGACACTCGGAAAGCGCTGCATAAAACGCTGGTAGTAGGGAACCACGGTCGACACTTGCGTCTGCTGCAACATGATCTCGCTGATCCAGACGCGGTAGGCCGTGCGTTCGCGCTGCCAAGGCAAATCGTGACGACCGGCCCTCGCGTGCCAAGCGATCAGTTCAGGAGCGAATTGGGTGGTGATGGCATCGAGATCCACATCGCCATTGTAATGTCCAACCTGAGGTCAGCGACATCGGTCGATAGCGCGCCCACGGGCTAAGCACACTAAAACCCCTTAAACGGGGGGACTAATCATGGGATCTCAATCGAATGCGTTTTTTGCGGTACCGCAAGGTCCGCACGGCATGCTGGTCGAGGCCGATCGCGATGAACGAGCGCGGCAAGATTTTGTCAGAAGCTTCAAGGCGTTCATCCAGAGCGACATCGTTCCGGGTATTCACGCCACCTATCATCACGAAGTCAAACCGCTGCATGAGCAGCGTGCCGGACATCCCCCGCGAGATCGTCATGAGATCCGTCAGTTGATGACGCAGCATCCGCTCTTTCGAAACTACGCTTCGCTGCAGCGCGTGAGCCAGGAACTCTTGTGGGATGTCGTGCTCGATTCGATCGAGCGGACGTTACCGGATCTCGTCGCTCGAGCTCGCTCGCAAGGCAAACGCATGCAAGGCTCGCTGACACTGAATCCGAAACTGTCTCTGCCCAAATATGCCGTTGGCGTCGACATCCACTGCATGCCGGGTGGCTACGGCGGTGAAGGTGGCCCCGATGACGTCACCGCCGGCGCACTCTACGACCGCGGCGTCTATCTCTATGCGCTCGGCATGATGGGACCGATGAACGACGACATCGGTGGCTCGGCTGCGAAGTTCGTGCGTGATCGTTTCCCGGACTTCAAGCCGCGACGGATACTCGATCTCGGTTGCACTGTTGGGCATAGCACGCTGCCCTTTGTCGATGCATTCCCACAAGCCGAAGTGCATGCCATCGACATCGGCCCCTCATTGCTGCGCTATGCACATGCTCGAGCCGAATCGCTCGGCAAACGCGTGCACTTCTCGCAGCAAGACGCGGCAGCGACGAACTTTCCCGATGGGCACTTTGATCTCATCACCTCATCGATCCTCTTTCACGAGACATCGGCAAAAGCGCTACCTGCGATCTTGCGCGAGACCTGGCGACTACTTGCTCCGGGCGGAATCGCCGTGCACGGCGATCTACCACCCTTCTGGGCGATGGATGAATTCAACCAATTCATGCTCGACTGCGAGACTTGGTACAACAATGAACCCTATTGGGGCGCGATGCGCGAAGTCGATCAGGTCGCCCTCAGCATCAAAGCGGGCTTTGCTGCGGAGAATGTCGAGTTCTGCATGGCGCCCTCCGCATATCGAGCGGCGGCCGGACACGATCGCAGCTTCGAGGCCGGTGAATTCGCGCCGGGTAATGCATGGCAAGTTTTGGTGACCCGAAAATGAGCATCTCCATCAAACGCAGTATCAAGGGACGACGACCCCAGTTCTTCGCGGATGTCGAAACCGATCGACTACAAGGCATGCTGATGGCGATGGCCACCGAGATGGCAGTGCTGTACGAGCGAGTCGATACGCTCGAACGGGTAGCCGCTCGAAAGGGCATCGTGCTGGCCGATGACATGCAGGGCTTCGAGCCCGACGAGAACGTACAAGCCGAACGCGAAGCTTGGCGACAGAAGTTTCTCGCACGAATCTTCTACTTGTACCGCGAAGAGCTCGATGACCGCCTCGGTCACGAGAACGATGAGCAGTACCGACAGTTCCTCAAGGATGTCGGACGCTGACCTCGAACCCGTCCGGAGCGTGGTGCATGACGGGGCAGAGACCGGAGCGTTCGATCTTCTTTGCTAGTCTTGTGCAGTTGTTTTGACCGGGGGTTTGCATGGAAGAGATCAGTCTTGCGCACGGGTTGCTGAAGTACCTTCACATCCTGTTGTTCGTTTATTGGCTCGGCGGTGATGCCGGCGTGTTCTACTCGAGCAAGTTCGTCACGAACACGAATCTGTCGCGCGATGCTCGGCTCGCGGCATTCAAGATCTTCATCAATCTCGATATGCTGCCCCGCTACTGCCTTGCGCTGATGCTCACCGTCGGCGGTGTTTTGGCAGAGTTCATCGGCTACGAGCATCCCCTATGGCAAACGATCGCGATCGTCGCATTGGGTCCGATCTGGGTTTGGGTGGTGCACACCATCCACGCGCGGGAAGGAACCCCTTTCGCCCGCACCCTCGCCGACTGGGATCGTCGATTCCGCGTATTCATGATCATCGCGATCATCGCCTCGGTCGGCTATCACTGGGTGACAGGTCCGCTGCAGCCTTATCCGTGGCTCGCAGCAAAACTACTGATTTTCGCTTTCTTGATCTTCTGTGGCTTCATGATCCGCTTGAAGATTCCGCCCTTCATCGAAGGCTTCAAAGTATTGGCCTCGACTGGGCCAACACCGGAGAGCGATCAAAAGATGACGGACGGCATGGGCGCCTGCCGCCCCTACGTGCTCGCGATCTGGGCGGGCGTGGCGATCTCGGCCCTCATCGGCATACTGAAGCCCGGGCAGTAAGCCCGAGCTGCGCTCATCGTTCGACTTAGGGAACGAGCACGGTCGAACCGACCGTCTTGCGCGCTTCGAGATCTTGATGGGCCTGCGCTGCTTCCGACAGGGGGTAGCGCTGGCCCACGTGCAACTTGACCTTGCGAGTGGTCACGGCACGGAATAATTCTTTGGCGGCCGCATCGAGATCTTCGCGCTTGGCGATGTAGGCAAACAACGACGGACGCGTGAGGAACAGCGAGCCGCGCTTAGCCAGTTCCATCGGCGACATCAGCGGCGGCGGACCGGATGCATTGCCGTAAGTGACCATTATCCCTAGCGGCGCAAGACAATCGAGCGAAGCGAAGAAAGTCTCTTTACCAACCGAATCGTAAACCACAGGCACACCGGCGCCCTTGGTGATTTCTTTGACTCGTGCGACGAGATCGTCCTTACCCATCACGAGAACGTGCTTGCAACCCTCGCGTCGCGCCAAGGCGACTTTGGCATCGCTACCCACCACGCCGATGACTTTGGCACCGAGTGCTTTTGCCCATTGGCACAGAATGCTGCCAACACCACCCACGGCGGCCGTCACCAGAATCCAATCGCCTTTCTTGACGCGATAAGTGCGTCGCAACAAATACTGCGCCGTTAGGCCCTTGAGCATCATCGCTGCGGCTTGTTCATCGCTAATCGCTTTCGGCAACTTCACGACGCGCGCCGCTGGCAAATTGCGCAATTCACAATAACTGCCCGGCTGCGTGTGCACATAGGCGACGCGATCGCCTTTCTTGAAACCTTTGACCTTGCGACCGACCGCCGTGACGACGCCTGCCGCTTCGCGGCCCAAACCTGCGGGCAGCGGCATCGGGTAGAGCCCGGTGCGATCGTAAACGTCGATGTAGTTGAGACCGATCGCCGTATGGCGCAGCTGCAACTCCCCTTCTGCTGGCGGACCCGGGTCGAAGTCTTCGTAGCGCAGCACGTCGGCGCTGCCGACCTCGTGGATCCGGATCGCCTTAGGCATCAGAGAGCCGACTCATCCGTCTCGCCCGTACGAATGCGTACGACGCGATCGATATCCGTGATGAAAATCTTGCCGTCGCCAACCTTGCCGGTCTTGGCGGCTTTGACGATGGCTTCGGTTACCTGATCGACGAGATCGACGCGCACGGCCACCTCGATGCGAGTCTTCGGTACGAAATCGACGACGTATTCGGCACCACGGTACAACTCAGTGTGCCCGCGCTGGCGACCAAAACCTTTGACTTCGGTGACCGTCATGCCGGAGACCCCGATCTCCGAGAGCGCAGCGCGCACGTCGTCGAGCTTGAACGGCTTGATGATGGCTGTGACGAGTTTCATGTTGTGTTGCTCCCGATGCTGGCGCCGGACACGGCTTAAAAGGAATATTGCACCTTCCGTGCCACGACGGCGAGAACCTGCGAGCGCGATTTTTCCGCTACCCGCGCGAGTCCCACATCCGCAGCCGCACCATTATGGCGCAGCGTGATCCAAAAAGCGCCCGGTGGTGGTGCGCAATCCAGTGAATGGCCTATTCTCGACCGCCATGAGTGTGGTGATTATCGGGGCAGGACAGGCCGCTGCCCAACTGATCGATTCCTTGCGCCGCCGCGGCTATGCCAACGCGATCACCCTGGTGGGTGAAGAGGGTCTTCCCTATCAACGCCCGCCGCTCTCGAAGAAGTACCTTGCCGGAGAACTCAGCCTCGATCGGCTGCAGCTGCGGCAACGAGCCTATTTCGATGAGCACCGGGTCGAACTGCGACTCGGATGCCGAGCGACCGCAATCGATCGACACGCAAAGTGTGTGCGGCTCGATGACGGCGCGTTACTCAATTACGAGCATCTCATTCTGGCAACCGGCAGCCATCCGCGCCGCCTACAGATGGCGGGTGCCGACTTAGCCGGTGTTCATTACTTGCGCTCGTTGAGCGATGCGGATCAACTGCGCACCGAGGTACACGTGGGCCAGCGCGCCGTGATCGTCGGCGGCGGTTACATCGGTCTTGAGGTCGCTGCGACGCTGCGCCAACTCGGTATGGAAGTCACCGTGCTTGAGATGGCCGATCGCGTGATGAATCGCGTCGTCGCCGAGCCTGTCTCGCGCTATTACGAGCGCGAGCATGCGAGCCACGGCGTGAAGATCGAGTTGGGCGCACGCGTGTTGGCGCTGCAGGGCGACACCGGTGGGCGCGTCTGCTCGGTCGAAACAGATCGCGGCAGCATCACGGCGAACCTGGTGGTCGTTGGGATCGGCGTGTTACCGACCGATGAGCTGGCACAGCAAGCCGGTCTGTCTTGCGACAATGGCATCGTCGTCGATGACTATTGTCGAACGTCTGATCCGGCGATTTTCGCCATCGGCGATTGCAGCAATCATCCCTCAGCGCATTACGGACGCCGTATTCGACTCGAATCCGTCGACAACGCATTCGAGCAGGCGAACACCGTCGCTGCCAATATCACCGGCACGCCAACGAAACATGATCGCGTACCTTGGTTCTGGTCGGATCAATATCATCACAAGTTGTTGATCGTCGGGCTCGCCGATGGCCATGATCGAGCCATACTCCGCGGCGATCCGGCTAACCACAGCTTCTCGGTGTGCTATCTGCGCGGTGGTGAACTCATCGCCATCGACACCGTCAACATGGCCAAGGACCAAATGGCGGCGCGCAAGCTCATCGCGTCACGCATGCGACCAGACCCAAGCAAGCTTGCTGATATTTCGATCGCACTCAAAGATTGCGGGTAGCCGGCGGTAACTCGGGATATCTCCCGAGACGCGCGATCATGAAACCGGAGATCGCAAACAGCACGACATAGACCCACAGCACGGGCGTGTGGGTACCGAGCACATCGAAGGCGCGGTTGGTCACGATGACGGCGGTGCCCGACCCAAAGGTCCAGGCAGCGTATTGCCATCCATAGTTTTCGGCGTAAGCCACATTGCCGAAATAGCGCGTGATCAGCACCGCGATCACATCGAGCTCAGCGCCGGCAGCGAGACCAATACAAACCGCCGCCACCAAGGCAGTGGTACTGCTGGCATCGAGCGCGAGCAGCACCACGCCGATGATCGGAAAAATGAGGATCGAAGCGGCTACATACGGTGCGAAATACCGATCCATCAGGAAGCCGGCAAAAGCACGCCCCACGATCAACGCGAGACCCAGGGCGCCTTGCACGGCCGCAGCCTGTGCAGGGTCGATGCCGCGAGCACGCAAGATCGGCACAAGCGGGATCAATACGCCACCGATCGCAAAGGCGAGCAGCAAGAACGCAGCGAACATCCACCAGAAGCGCGGCAATCGACGCGACTCCGTAGCGGTATAGCCGAGGCGAACGGGTTCGCCGAACCGTGCAACGCTCGTCTCGGATGAAATATCTTGGGAATCGCTCGGCACGCGCCCGTCGAGCCCAAGACCCACTTCACTCGGCGTATCGCGCAACTTCCACAACACGATCGGCAAGGTGACGAGCAGCGTGAGGATGCCAAGCCCGGCATAGGCGCCGCGCCAGCCGACGGCATCGATCAAAAATTGCGACACCGATGACAACACGGCGCCACCGATGCCGATACCCGCCAAAGCCGCGCCGAAGGCCTGCCCGCGGCGACGGTCGAACCATGCTGCAACAACACGCGAGTAGGCGATCGAGGAGGTGCCCGCACCGATGATGGGAATCAGCGCGAAGACGGCATAGAAATGCAGCAAGCTCGGCGTGAGCCAGTACAGTGATATCAAGGCGAGTGCAAAGAGGATGATGCCGATGATGGCCCAGCGACGAACACCCTGACGATCGAAGAGCTTGCCAATATAGAGCGATGACACGACCGTTACGATGGTGCCGATCAGCGTGACGACGGCGTATTCGGTTTGGCTCCAGCCAAACTCGGCCGTGATGGGGCCTTGGAAAATGCCTATGGCAAAGAGGTTGATCGAGGCGACGCCTGTCGCAAGACCCACCATCGTGGCGAACACCACACCGCGAGTTCCTCGCGGCAGCGCGGCGAGCACGGCGGCGACGATCGCCAAGGCGATCATGGCGCCTCGAAAGAGTGGTGCCACCAGCAGGGTCGACACCAGCAACACCAAGGCGATCGCAATGAAACGCCGATCGAAAGTCACTCGCTCCGGCTGCATCGTTCCCCCTCGTTGCTTGCCGCTACAATCACGCGAATCGACCTGATCATAGCCACTTCCGGCAGGAGCCGTCGAACTATGCGACCCACACTCATCATGAATGTCACCGCAACGCTGCTATTGGCCTCAATCGGCGCATTGAACTTGGCCGCTGCCGAAACCAAGCGCCCTCTCGCGATCGCCATCCACGGCGGCGCCGGGGTGATCGCACGCGAGCAACTCGGCCCAGATGACGGAGCGAGTTATCGCGCCGGGCTCGCCGAGGCGCTTGATGCCGGCTATGCGGTACTCGAGCGAGGCGGTAGCAGTCTCGATGCCGTCACGACGGCCGTGCGCATCCTCGAAGACAATCCGCTCTTCAATGCGGGACGCGGTGCGGTGTTGACGCATGAAGGACAAGCGGAACTCGATGCGTCGATCATGACTGGGCACGATCTAAAAGCGGGCGCCGTAGCTGGCGTGAAGCGCATCCGTCATCCGATCGATCTGGCGCGCAAGGTCATGGAAGACTCGCCGCACGTGATGCTCTATGGAGCGGGTGCAGAAGAGTTTGCGAACAGCCGCGGTTTCGAATTCGTGCCCAATGAGTTTTTCATCACGCCACTGCGTAAGCAGCAACTCGAGCGTGTGCTGCAAGGTCGTACGCAACCGCGCAACGAGTTATCGGGCCTTGGTACCGTAGGCGCAGTCGCCATCGATTCTGCGGGAAATCTGGCTGCAGCCACCTCGACCGGTGGCATGACCAACAAGCGCTGGGGTCGTATCGGCGATGCGCCGATCATTGGTGCGGGCACTTATGCCAACAACGCGAGCTGCGCGGTCTCCGCGACGGGCCATGGTGAATACTTCATTCGCTCAGTCGTCGCCTACGACGTGTGCGCACTGATGGAATACAAAGGCTACACCCTCGATCGAGCGGCCACGGAAGTGGTCAAAGGTAAACTCGTCGAACGTGGTGGCGAGGGCGGCATCATCGCCGTTGATCGTGCCGGCAATGTGGCGCTCGAGTTCAACAGCCCCGGAATGTTCCGTGGCATGCGCGACTCAGCCGGACGACGCGAAGTCGCGATCTACGAGAAATAGTCAGCCAAATATTGATCGAAGTCGCCGCGAGGCGCTGCCGCCATAGCCTCGGCTTTGCGCAGCGACTCGTCGGCTTCTCCGGCAAACCGACGAAGCACGGCTTCATTCGGCTGATAGAGGTCGAGAAAGTAGGCTTTGTGCGTTGCCGAAGTGCGCAGCGCCAGATCAAAGAAAGACTCGCCTGTATCGCGTAACTCACGGATGAGTCGCGCGGATGGCGTGAGCTCCACTTCCTTGATTTTGGCTGCTTGCACCGCGAGCGCCGAGCTATAAGGCTTGGTGGCATCTCCTTCGTCGAGTAACTCGCAGATACCCTGCATCTGATCGAGGATCTCCGAAGCCCACGCGAGCATGTCGACATCTCGACCATCGCGCTTGAGCGTGAGCCCGGGCTCGCGACCTGATCGCGCAACCTTGACGTGATTGGCATCGAGCGTTGCTTGCTCGTCACGATCGATCAACGGACTCTCACGCATTAAGCAAAATGCCAAGAATGCCTCGAGAAATCGCATCTTGTTCTGGTTGACGCCCACCGGATCGAAGGCACTGACATCGAGCGCCCGCACCTCGACGTATTCGACTCCGGCGCGGGTCAACGCGCGAGTCGGCCGCTCGCCTGAACGCGCCACACGCTTCGGCCTGATGAATGAGTAGTACTCGTTCTCGATTTGCAGCAAGTTGGCGTTGAGCTGTCGGTACTCGCCATCAACCTTGACACCAAGCCGCTCGTATTCCGGATGCACGGTGGTCGTCGCGCGCGTGAGATCACGTACGTATTCCTCGAGGCTGTTGACCGATACGTCGACACCCGACTGGCTACGATTGCGATAACCAAGATCGCTCATACGCAAGGAAGTCGCGTACGGCTCCCAGCCCGTGCCGCGAGTGAACTCCGGCAACGTCTCGCCACGCGCCCGCAAGAACGATTTACACACGGTCGGCGATACGCCAAACAAATAAAGCACGATCCAACCGTGACGGCGGTAGTTGCGCAGCAAATCGAAATAGCTCGACGAGACGAACTTGGAGCCAAGATCGTGCGACTCACAAATGGCAGCCCAAGGCTCCCATAATTTTTGAGGGAAGGAGTAATTGAAGTGCACACCTGAGATGGCCTGCATGACTCGGCCATACCGAATGCCAAGACCCTCACGATAGATCGTCTTCATGCGCCCGACATTCGACGGACCATATTGTGCGATCGGTATGCTGGCATCGCCATCGAGCACGCAAGGCATGCTCGTTGCCCAAAGAAGTTCGTCCTCGAGATGACGATAGACGAATTGGTGCAGGTCACACAGATACTGCAGTAACTCCCAATTCGAAGTAAACGTCGGGGTGACGAGCTCGATTAGCGCTTCGGAATAATCGGTCGTGATGTGATCGTTGGTGAGCGCAGAGCCGAGCGCAGAGGGATGTGCGGTAGTCGCGATGCGACCTGCGGGCGTGACGCGCAGCGATTCTTTCTCGACGCCGCGCTGCCCCCCCTGCAATACGCGGCGCTCGCCTGAATTGACGAGCGAAGCCAAACGGCGTTCGAAGACGCGATCGATACGGGACGACATAGTAGGGTCCCTACCAGGGAATGCGACCGCTGAAGACCTCTCGAGCCATGCGGAAATCGCCGCGCAGGCTGTAGAGAGGGTGTTTGAAGGTGGCCGGTCGATTCTTCTCGAACACGTAGTGACCCACCCAGGCGAAACCGTATCCCGACACTAAAGCGGTCAAACACAGCATCGGCTCACGCAACACGATCGCCGCCAGAATCTGCAGCACGGCGGCCGAGGTGCCGATCACGTGCAACCGACGCGACGTGCGATCGGCGTGTTCACCCAAATAAAATGGGTAGAACTCTTCGAAGTTCCGGAAGCTCATGCGGCGCATCCTGCCGCATGGGGTGTGACAGGCGCAACCCGCAAGTCATAGACTTGTCACCTACCGATCCTGCCAACGGAGAATCACTCCCCATGTCGATGGACACCCGACGACGCCCGATCGCCGTGCTGACACTGCTCAGCGCACTCGCGACTCTCACTGCTTGCGCGACCAGCAGCGCTCCCGTTTCGACCACATCGAAGGCCAGCAAAGCCACCGAAGTGCCCGTTGCAACCAGCGTGACGACGGCATATCCCTCGACTTACGCGATCCCAACAAGTGCGCCCACCTTGATCCGAGGAGCCACTGTGCTCACCGGTAAAGGTGAACGTCTCGATGGCACCGACGTTCTGTTGCGCGACGGCAAAATCGCCGCAATTGGGCGCAATCTAGAACTGCCAGCCGGAGGCAAGGTTGTTGATGGTCAGGGCAAGTGGGTCACACCCGGCCTGATCGACGTGCACTCGCATCTTGGCGTGTATGCATCGCCTGGCGTCGAGGCACACTCGGACGGCAACGAGGCAACAGCGCCGTCGACGCCGCAAGTTTGGGCGGAACACTCCATTTGGCCGCAAGACCCGGGTTTCGAGGCCGCGCTCGAAGGTGGTATCACCACTCTGCACGTACTGCCGGGCTCGGCAAATCTCTTCGGTGGTCGCTCCGTCACTGTCAAGAATGTGCCGTCGGTCACTTACCAGGGCATGAAGTTCCCCGAGGCACCGCACGGTCTGAAGATGGCCTGTGGCGAGAACCCGAAGCGTGTTTACGGCAACAGACGCGTATTACCCTCGACGCGCATGGGCAATGTCGCCGGATGGCGTGCGCAATGGATTGAAGCGCAGGAATACATGCGCGAGCAAAAGAATTACGAAAGCCGACGCGCGGCCGGCGAAAAGAACCCCATGCTGCGCCCGCCGAAGCGCGATCTTCGTCTCGAGACACTCTCGGCCGTGTTGCGCGGTGAGATCAATGTGCAACACCACTGCTATCGCGCTGACGAAATGGCGATCGTGCTCGATATGGCCAAAGAATTCGGCTACAAAGTGACCGCATTCCACCACGCTACCGAGGCGTACAAGATCTCCAACTTGCTCGCCGAGAACAACGTATGCGCGGCGGTCTGGGCCGATTGGTGGGGCTTCAAGATGGAGTCCTACGATGCGATCCCCGAAAACATGGTGCTCGTCGATGCGGCACCCGGTGGCTGCGCCATCGTGCACTCCGATTCTTCAGAAGGTATACAGCGACTGAACCAAGAAGCAGCCAAAGGCATCGCCTACGCGCGCCGCATGGGTCGCGAGGTCGCTCCTGAACACGCCATCAAGTGGGTGACGACGAACGCCGCCAAAGCCCTTTCCATCCAGGATCGCACCGGCTCGATCGAGCCCGGCAAGATGGCCGATGTGGTGGTTTGGAACGGCAACCCGTTTAGCGTGTATGCACAAGCGCAAGTCGTGTTCGTCGATGGCGTCGTGCGCTTCGATCGCGCCGCGCAATCGGGCATTCCACATTCGGATTTCTTGCTCGGCCAGCCGGCTGCACAGGGGGTGCTGCAATGATCACTTCAAAGATTGGGCGCGGACTCTTCCGCACGGTAGCACTACTCATAGCCACGACGGCGATCACAGCGTCTGCCGGCAATGCGTCGCTACTGATCCGCAACGCGACGATCCATACGGTCACCGCCGACTCGAGTGGCCCGCTGCAGAATACGGATCTTCTGGTGCAGGAAGGCCGTATCGCTGCGATCGGTAAGAATCTCGCGGCGCCCGCCGGCGTACGCGTTGTGGATGCCGCCGGTAAGGCGGTGACACCGGGTACCTTCGGTGGCTTGGCAAGAATCGGCCTCGAGGAAATCGGACTGGAGAGCACGACCGGCGATCACTCGCATCGCTTGGGTCAGATGCGTCCTGAATTCGACGTCACCATGGCATTTAATCCCGAGTCGATGTCGCTGCCGATCCATCGCAGCAACGGCGTGACCTTCACGGTGCTGACACCGGGGTCCGTCTCAGGTGGCAGCCTGGTCGCGGGCCTCGGCGCCCCGACCTCGCTCGATGGCTCACTGCCGGGCAATCAGCGCGCGATGTTCATCGACGTCGGTGGCGATGCCAACGATCTATCCGGCGGTAGTCGTGCCGCGCAATTCATGTTGCTGCGCCAAGCGGTCGTCGAGGCTCGCGCACCGAATCTCGTTATGGTGCACGACGAGCGACTGCTCACGCCTTCGGGTCGCCAAGTGCTGCTCGATTACTTGAAAGGTGCTGGCCCGTTCGTATTCGATGTCGACCGTGCCGTCGATATCCGTCGCACTCTGCAGTTCATCAAAGAAGAGAAAATCCGTGGCGTCATCCGCGGCGGCGCGGAAGGCTGGCGCGTAGCAGGCGAGCTCGCCGCGGCTAATGTGCCCGTCATTCTCGATCCACTCGACAATCTGCCCAATAGCTTTGACAGCTTGGGCGCGACGCTGACCAATGCGGCTCGACTGCGCGCAGCCGGTGTCATGGTCGCCTTCTCGATGCGCAGTCCGGAAGTGCACGATGCAGGCAAAGTACGGTAAGCCGCAGGTAATGCGGTCAGCCATGGCATGCCCTTCGCCGACGGGCTTGCTGCCATCACGCGCATTCCCGCTGAAATCTTTGGTGTCGCCGATCGCTTCGGTAGCATCGCAGTGGGGCGCCCTGCGGATCTCGTGATGTGGTCTGGCGATCCGCTCGAGGTCTCGAGCTTGCCTGAGCTCGTGGTGACCAACGGTCAGCTCGAATCGCTCGACTCGCGTCATAGTGCCCTGCGTGATCGCTATCACGAGCGACTGAAGCAAGGTCAGGCACGCTGATATGTTGGTCGGCCAGTCAGTTAGGCGCGTTGCCATCCTTGGCGGGTCTCGCATCCCGTTTGCGCGAGCGCATGGCGCCTACGCCAAGCTCGACAACCAAGCGATGTTGACGGCTGCGCTGCAAGGCTTGGTCGACAAATACGGGCTGGCCGGAAGGCAACTCGGAGAGGTCGCTGCGGGTGCCGTGATGAAGCACTCGAAAGACTTCAACCTGGCGCGCGAGAGCGTACTCGGAACCACGCTCGATCCGCATACGCCCGCATACGATCTGCAGCGTGCTTGCGGCACGAGTCTCGAGGCAGCGATTCAGATCGCCAATAAGATCGCGCTCGGCCAAATCGATTGCGGAATTGCCGCTGGCGTCGATACCGTGAGCGATACACCCATCGTGTATCCGCGCAGTTATCGGCAAATCTTGATGAAGGCACATCGCGCCCGCGGCGCGCTCGCCAAGATCACGCCTTTTCTGTCACTGCGACCACGACACTTCGCGCCTGAATTACCCAATGCTGGCGAGCCGCGCACCGGTCTCTCGATGGGTCAGAGCTGTGAGCGCATGGCACAGCGTTGGAGCGTCAGTCGCGCCGAGCAGGATCAACTGGCCTACGACAGTCATCGCCATGCGGCGGCGGCTTGGCAAGCGGGCTTCTACTCGGAGCTCGTGACACCACTAGCCGGCTTGCAGCGCGATGACAATGTGCGCGCGGATGTCTCGATCGAGAAACTCTCGACCTTGCGTACGAGCTTTGATCGCTCGGGCGCCGGCACCTTGACCGCAGGAAACAGCACACCGCTAACTGATGGCGCAGCAGCCGTGTTGTTGGCCAGTGAATCGTGGGCGCGCGCAACAGGCCTACCCGTGCTCGCTTGGTTGAGTTTCGGCAAAGCCGCTGCGGTCAACTTCGTAGGCGGAGAGGAAGGTTTATTGATGGCACCTGCTTACGCGGTGCCGGCGATGCTGGATGACGCCAAACTGACCTTGCAAGATTTTGACTACTACGAAATCCACGAAGCCTTCGCAGCGCAGGTGTTGTGCACACTGAAGGCTTGGGAATCGGAGGACTTCTGCCGCAATCGACTCGGTCGTGAGCGTGCGCTCGGCAGCATCGATCGAACCCGCCTCAATGTGAAAGGCAGCAGTGTCGCCATTGGCCATCCGTTTGCAGCCACCGGCGCGCGCATCATCGGCACACTGGCGAAGTTGCTAGCCGATGACGCTTCGTCAAAGCGCGGTTTGATCTCGGTGTGTACCGCAGGTGGTATGGGAGTCACTGCGATCGTCGAACGCGCGAGCTAGGCTCGCGCAGCGATCTCAGCTGCGACCGGAACTGCCGAATCCAGCCGCGCCGCGATCGGTCGCAATAAATTCGTCGACCACCTCGAGCTCGACCTGCACGACCGGCACGATCACCAGTTGTGCGATCCGTTCGCCCGGTTGAACCGTGTACGTGATTGCGCCGCGGTTCCAGCACGACACCATCAATTGCCCCTGATAGTCCGAATCGATCAAGCCAACCAGGTTGCCGAGGACGATGCCATGTTTGTGACCCAGCCCTGAGCGCGGCAGGATCACGGCAGCGAGCGCGGGATCTTCCAGCCAGATCGCTAAACCCGTGGGCAACAGCTCAGTGCGGCCGGGTGCCAACTCGAGCGGGGCGCTCAGACACGCGCGCAAGTCGAGGCCTGCCGATCCGTCTGTGGCATAGGCAGGCAGCGGAAACTCGCCGCCGATACGCGGGTCGAGAACACGAACTTTCAAGGAGCGATGCGACATCAGACAGAAATCCTCGAAGCAATAAGCTCGATCAAGTCTCGAGCCACTTCCTGCTTACTGGCAGGACCAATCAGCGTGCGACCGTCACGCGACAGCACGACGAGGCTATTGTCGTCACGATCGAAGACCTTGTCGTCACCCACTTCATTCGCGGCGATCAGATCGAGATTCTTACTCTCGAGCTTGCCGCGCGCATAAGTCTCGACGTCATGCGTCTCGGCAGCGAAGCCGACGACGAAGGGCCGCTGCGCACGAGCAGCGACTGAGGCCAGAATATCCGGTGTGCGCTCGAGCACGATTTCGACACGCTCGCCGCTTTTTTTGATCTTACGTTCGGCAACGACTGCTGTTCGGTAATCGGCAACGGCCGCTGTGCCAATGAATACATCGGCAACACCAACAGCCGCTTCGACGGCAGCATGCATTTGCGCTGCACTTTCGACATCGATGCGATTGACCCCAAGGGGCGTCGGCAAATTCACGGGGCCTGCTACCAGCGTGACCTCGGCACCGGCAACGCGCGCAGCATCCGCGAGTGCAAAGCCCATCTTGCCGCTGCTGCGATTGCTGATGTAGCGCACCGGATCGAGGCGCTCACGAGTCGGCCCTGCCGTGATCAAAACGTGTTTGCCGGCGAGCGCCGCGCTCGTTGTAGTGGGCAACAAACGCTCGACGCCCGATACGATGTCGAGCGGCTCGAGCATGCGACCGTCACCCGTCTCGCCGCAGGCTTGCTCGCCACGACCGGGACCAAGGACTTCGACCCCGCGGTGACGCAGGATCGCGATGTTGGCTTGCGTTGCTGGATGCGACCACATGAGGCGATTCATCGCCGGCGCCAGAGCCACCTTCGCATCGGTGGCGAGCACCAAGGTCGTGAGCAAATCATCAGCACGCCCGGA
>Ga0102831_1000600_pt1 | contig 16241 bp, 12 predicted proteins | sample ColrivemetaGS747_FD_84508 | JGI IMG/M metagenome (GOLD analysis project Ga0102831, IMG submission 84508) | Estuarine microbial communities from the Columbia River estuary - Freshwater metaG S.747 | ecosystem: Environmental > Aquatic > Marine > Intertidal zone > Estuary | place: USA: Columbia...
ATTTTAAAACTTTGTAGAACTTGGGGTTTTGCTTTTCAATCAATTTTGTAGTGATGTTCAAGTTCTGACTCAGAAAAGTAATCATCTAAAGATACAATAACTGGTGCGATGGAAGTTTCATTTATTTTATTAAATTCTGTTGATTGATTTCTATTAGTTTTCCAAAATGTTATGGCACCTTTCTTTTTAATAATATCTATTGTTGTATGTATATATTGTTTTAATTTTATATGTTTTTTCATTGAATTTAATTCTATAATAATATCTTTTAATTGGAATAATATTGGTTTAATATGAATTTCCATTTGTGAATTATAAATTTCTGGTCGTGTATGTATCAAGAATTTAACTGACTTTTTTTCCATAACTATTACAGAATCTATAAATAAATTTTCATCAAAATATCCATTTTTGATAAATAGGAATGGTAATTTTGTAAATATATTTTTTTTTTCTAAAATTCGTATTTTAAAACAAATAGAATCAAAATCGTAATTATTTGTATCTATTTTTTTAAAATTACAATAAAATTTTGACATATGTGAAAAAATATAATTAATATAATTTTGTAATTTTATACATTTAAATAACATAGATAATTGATCAAACATTTTAAATTGTTCTATATATTTTATAACACCATTATAAGTAATATTATCATCTTTTTCTATATAATGTTTAAATTTGTCTATTTGAAAATTGAAATATAGTTCTATTGGACTCACATTCGTATCTTCAACGGAAACTCCAAAATCTCTTACTAATAGTTCTTTAAAAATACATGCAGAATATGATAAACAAAAATATTTAATATAATTAAATGCCTTACACATAGAAACAATATCATCTATTTCTGAAAATAATATAATATGATATATAATGTCTATTGGTAAATAACATTTGATTTTTGAATTATTAGATTGAATTTTTATATATATGTACTAAATACATATAAAATAATTTTATACAATTAGATTTAAAGTTTAGGAGTTGTTTTTTTTTTATTTATCATTGAATATAAATAAAAAGTAAATAATATAAAAATGTTGCCAGAACCTAATTCTTATTTGACATTACATAAATATATTAGTTTATTATTTAATGCAAATTCTAAAGCACCATTCCCAGATAATATTATGAGATTGATACATCATATCTCTAATTCTTTAATTAATGCAAGAGATGGTAAATCAAAAATCGACCCTAATACAGAAGAAGGTAAGGAAATTATTTCATATGAGGGATATACGGGGACTAGAACACGTCATTTTTATAATAATATTTGTAATTCAGATGAATTAGAAAATATTAAATACTTAGAAATAGGAACGTGGAATGGAAGCTCTAGTATGAGTGCAGTATACAAAAATAATATTACTGGACTCTTCATTGATAATTGGAGTCAATTTAATGGGGACTCTAATATTTTCAGAGGAAATATGTCAAAGTTCGGGAAAGATGCTGATGTTTTTCTTTTAGAAAGTGATTGTTGGGAAGTTGATTTAACTAATTTAGATATGGGTCCATTTAATATTTACTTGTTTGATGGAGACCATGCTGAATTAGACCATTATAAAGCATTAGAATATTATATTCCTATTTTAGAAGATGTTTTTATTTTTATTGTTGATGATTGGAATTGGCCTAATGTTCGAGATGGAACAATGCGAGCCATAGACGAATTAAATCTTCATGTATTATTTAGACATGAAGAATTTGTAAGTGAAGATGATTTACAAGGTATGCCAGAACATCATGGAAAGAAAACATGGTGGAATGGTATTGGTATATTCTTATTAAGTAAAACTCCAAAAAGTAAAACTCCAAAAAAATTATATAAATCTAAAGTTGAAAAGTTAACTTAACTAAGACTATGATTTTTATAAAATTAAATTTAAAGTTTAGGAGTTGTTTTTTTTTTATTATTATTTAATATAAAAAGTATAATAATAAATAATGTCAATGTCTACTTTAATAGATGATCTTCCAGACTTGAGTCTTCCACAAAATATAAGAGAAGATGTAAATTCGCTTCAAAATGAATTAAATTCTGGAACACCGGGTTTAAATACAAACCCTGAACATGATTCTTCTATTAAAATGACAAAAAAGAAAGTTCGTTTTGCAGACGAAGTTGAATCGCAAAGTTTTTTTTCAATTATCAAAAATGAATTCAGTGAGGAAAATATAATTATTTTATTATTGTTAGCTTTTGCTTCATTACCTTATATGGATCAATATATTAATAAAATTTCATTTGTTCAATATAATTCTTTCATGTCTTCTATTTTAAAAGCAGTTATTCTATTTGTAATTTATCTAATTAGTAAAATATATATTTTACCTAAAATAAAATTATAAAATTATTAATTTAAAAATGTTAATTAATACTAATTAATTAATATTATCCAAGGGTTAAGATATGCTTAATATAAAAACATATTTTACAGAGTCTTTTATTAAAAGTAATTATTCAATTAATTTACAATTGCATAAAAATATAGATCCTGAAAATATAAGATTGATTCATTCTGGAGGCAATCAATTATGTATAATTGATGTATCGGATATTAATTCAGAAAGTAATAGTAATAGTAATAATCCTGTATATCCAGAGAATAGTTATTATTATTATTTTAGACAAGCAAAAACAATATGTTCTGAAGATTTAGTAATACATCAAGAAGTTATGGTTTATCCAACACTTTGTTTTAAATCAGATGATGAACTTTTCCATGAACGTAATTTATATAGAAGAAATTTTCTATTTAAGAAAAATATAGAAAATATTCACATTTTATTAAAATTAGAAAAACTTGACAATGATGCTGATAATTATAATTATATAATTGCATATTATATTAATAAAAATATATTACATTGTTTATCCAATTCTCTTGTAAATGGAACATTTGGTTTAGTTGTATATGGAGGGAAAAGGATTAGAAAACAACCAATTACAGAGTTATTGATTAAAAGTCAAAGAAAAAAAATTTTGAATCAAAATACAGATAGTTTACAACAATTTTTAATTCCTATAGATAATAATACGGTGTCATCTTTACAACTTGAGTTGTTAGATACAAAAAATGATTTTGAAATTATTTTAAAAAATGATATCAAGTTATATAATTATCAAAAAAAAGATATTGAATGGATGAGATCCATTGAAAATAATGTTGATAATCAAAGTAATATAATAGAGATTAATTATTTACCTATTACTTTTGTAGATTTACCAATTGATAACAAAATTTATATTAAATCAAAAGAATTATGTTGGACAAACAATATTCTTTCTAGATCATCTGGTAGTAGTAGTAGCGAAAGAACAATACAATTAGTTGTAGGAGATGAAAAGACTACTCAATCTTTAATGAAAGTATCTTATTATGGTGGAAATTTAATATCAGAAATGGGATTAGGCAAGACTATAATTATGATTTATTATATATTAAAAGAAGGTTTAGAAACAAGAAAAAATTTTAATAAATTTGTAGATTTTTCATTTGGATGTAATTATAATTTTAAAAGAGGTGTAAAAAAAGGATCTTATTGTAATAATAAAAGTATAAATGAAAGCGTTGGTAATCTATATTGTAATTCTCATAAATCATGTATATTTATAGAAAAAAGAAAATTAATATACAAAAATTTAATAGAATATGATATTAATAATTTTATAAAAAATAATTTTACAAATGGTGGTTTAAGAACAAATGCGACGTTGATTTTATGTCCTAATCAATTATGTGATCAATGGGTTAAAGAATATTATGATAAATTTAAAAATGATAAACGTGTTTTATTAATTTTAACTAAAGATCATTTTCAAAATCTTACATTAGGTGATATATTATTTGCAGATATTGTATTTGTTTCTTATAGCTTTATATGTAGTAAATATTATTGGAATCTAAATAATAAAAGAAAACAACTTGAAAATTTACTAAAGTGTGAAATAGAAAATTTGGATCAATTAAATATACAAAATACAATTTCATTATTAAATTCTACTAAATTTTCTTTGTTTCATTTATATAATTGGAGGAGAGTTGTATTAGATGAAGCTCACGAAATTTATAATATGCAAGAAAAAGGAAAAATTTATTATTTCATTACAAAATTATTTAGTTTATATAAATGGAATATTTCAGGAACTCCTTTTTCTAATGGGTTAAATGGATTGTTACAATTATTAAGTTATACGACAAATTATAAACATAATGAATCTAATATTAATATTTATAGTTTAGAAAAATTACTTAGAATGGGTTTTGGAGATACACAATTTATTAATTCTTTTAAACAATTATTTAGGTGTAATTCTAAATTGTCAGTTAAAAATGAATATACTGGTAACATAAAAAAAGAAACTATTAAATATATTGATTTTACAAAACAAGAAAGAAATATATATGATAGTTATATTCAAGGTAATAAGAAAACATCTATAGATTTATTAATAAGATTATGTTGTCATCCTGATTTAATAAAGGATAACAATGAATTAATTAAAAATTGTAAAACATTAGATGAAATTCAAAAAGTATTATTAGATGTAAATCTAAATAAAATTTCAAAATACGAACTTGAAATAAATATGTTAAATATAAATTTAGATAATAAAAAAAAGGAATTAGAAAATTTAAATTTAGAATCACATGATAAACGATCTTTATTAAATTTATCTATAACAAATATTACAAAACAATTAACAACCAAAGAAAATTTATTAGCAAGCAGTAAAAGGACATATAATTATTTGAAAAATGCTATAAGAGAATTACATGATAATAATATTAGTTGTCCTGTTTGTTTAGATGAAATTAAAGAAGATAATTTATCTATAACATCATGTGGACATAAATTTTGCTGGGATTGTATAACAAACATTTATGATTCACAAAATACTTCGTTAGGTGTAGGAAAATTTAAATGTCCATTTTGTAATACAATCATTTTTAAAGAAAATATTTATTCTAAAATTGATTCCCCAAGTTTGGGAAATATTGAAAATGATAATTCAACTTATGAATTGACAAATTTAATAAATAAAACAAAGTCTAGTAAAATAGGAAATATTATATATTTTTTAAAGAATGAAATTAAGAAAACTGATAAAGTTATTTTATTTTCACAATGGGACGAGTTATTACATAAAGTTGGAGACATTATTTCAAAATATTTACATGTAGTATATTGTAATGGAAGTGTTTTTCAAAGAAAACGTTCTATAGATGAATTTACATCGAGAGATGATATCAATGTTTTATTATTATCATCAAAAAACGCGGCTAGTGGTACAAATTTAACTGTTGCAAATAAAATTATATTTTTAGAACCAATTTATGGTTCAAGTGATTATAGAATAAATACAGAATCACAAGCCATAGGAAGAGCTGATAGAATAGGACAATTACAAGAAATTCAAATTTATAAATTTATAATACGAGATACCATTGAAGAAGAAGTATTAAATAATTCAATACAAACAAAAATAATAAAATAAAAACCTGACGATTGTGTAGCACTACTCTTTAAAAATAAAAATTGAATTTTAATTAAAAAAGAAAGTAAATGTCTTCTGTAAAATTGTAAAATGTATCCACTTATTAAGTTTATTGAATTTTTTCCTAATATGGATGAAAAAATTGTAATTAATATGTATCATACTTATGGACCTATAATAGCATTTGATTATTTGTTACATATTCAGTTAATATTGGTAAACAATAATATGGATATTGATCATAAAAAAATATTAAAAAAATCTAATTTATGTAATGAGATTAGTGAATGTAAATTCAATCCAAGAAAAAGAAAATATAATGAAATGTAATAACAATTCAATATAATGAAATGTAATAACAATTCATGCCTTTATGTGGTCAATATTATAAAAACATAAAAACAAAAAAAGAATAAATAAGGGGCCTTAGGGCCCCTTATTTATTTTAGTTAGGGGCCTTAGGGCCCCTTTTTTATTTAACTTGATTTACGTATAATTTAAAAATTAAAAATCAATTTAGATTTTAACAATGCAACAAAATTCTGAAACTGATTATAAAAAAATATTTGATGATTCGATTAATTGTGATGAAGACATACAAAATGTAGATATATTATCAATTGAATCATTATCATATTATTATGAAAAATTTAAAAAAAATTTAGAAAATATACAAATAATAGATAACAAAGTAAACGATGATTTTAATGAAGTTGATGAAGTTACTCCATTACTTGGTAGTAGTTTAGATCTGGATTTGACACTAGAACAACAGCCGCTATCAGAGATTAAATTAAATATAGAATCTGATGGGCAATGTTGTCAATATGAATATGAAAGTTTGAATGTTAATTTGTCATCTGAACAAGTATCTGAAAGTTCGAGTTTAATTAATTTAACCTCAATTAAACAAAATGGATATTATGATAATTTAAAAGAAAAATTTCATTATAGTTGGATGTCTTTTAAAGCATCGTGTGTATTTGTAATAAATGGTATAATTCCACAAGTTTATGAAACAAGAGGATTTGATATAATATCAGAAATTACTAATTCGATAGCAGTGTAATATTATGTAATATTATTTAGAACGCGGACGAAAAATGTAATTTCTAAATTTATTCATATGAGAATCTCGTATAATATTGTTAGATATATAATGAAAACTTTTTCCCATTAATCTTTGTAATATATAATAAATTGAGTACATGCCACATTCACTGTTTTTTAATTGGTGAGTTATTGCATTTTCTAAATAAATATAATTTGGTAATTGTTTACGAATAATTTTAATAAAATTATTAATTAATTTTGTTGGTGGGGAACCTACTGAGTCAAAGTATTCAATTGTTTTTTTATTATTATCTATAAAAAAAGAAACCCAATGACTTCCAGGTTTTTTTGAAGAATCGTGATTAAATACAAAACCTATATATGTATATTTATCAAGTATATTTTTATCAAATTTTTTATATTTATAAAAGTCACTTGGTAATGCACCAGCAAAATAAAAATTATTAAAAAGTTTTTCATATTGTAAAAAAACTTCATTTATATTATTTGTATTCAACCATGTATATTGTCCACGTGTCATTTTTGGTTTAAATGTATAGTATTTTAGTTTTTGTAAAAGATTTTTGTTTTTAAGTGAATTTAAAAATTTTTGTTCTATCCAACAAGATTCAATATTACATATTGATTCTAATCTCTTATTAATTGAATTCCATATTTGTTTTTTATTCTTATCTTTAATTACTATTTTTTTTGAATTTGAAAATTGATAAAAATTATTGTACGCATTTGCTATTTCAATTAATTCTTCTAATGTAAAACATGTATCCAAACTTGAGGATTCAAGTGAATATTTGTTAATATTAGGTGCACATAGATTTTTATTCATTGGTACAATTACTTATTAAATACAAATAAATTAATATTAAAAAAAACGAATTATTTATTGTATAAAATAAATAATTAAAATGGAGAAAAAAGTTGCATTAATAACAGGTATTACTGGACAAGATGGAAGTTATTTAGCAGAATTATTATTATTAAAAGGATATGAAGTTCATGGTATAATTAGGAGAGCATCAAATTTTAATACTCATAGAATTGATGATATTAGACATTTATTAAAATTACATTATGGTGATTTGACAGATATGGGAAATATTTTATCAATAATTTCTAAAGTAAAACCTGATGAAATTTATAATTTAGCTGCAATGAGTCATGTAAAAGTTAGTTTTGAAATGGAACATTATACATTTCAAACAAATACTATGGGAATTTTACATATTTTAGAATCTGTAAGAATTTTAGGTCTTCAAAGTAAAACTAAAATTTATCAAGCATCTACAAGTGAAATGTTTGGAAATGTTACAGATGGAAAAATTTTATTAACAGAGACAACAAATATGTTACCGGTAAGTCCTTATGGTATATCAAAATTGGCTGCGCATCATTTATGTAATTATTATAAAAGTGCATATGATATGTTTATTGTATCAAGTGTCTTATTAAATCATGAATCAGAAAGACGTGGCCCAACTTTTGTCACAAAAAAAATTGCAGATTATGTTGGATCTTATTTTGAAATTATAAATACTAATCAAGATCATATTTATTTAAATCCATTACAGTTAGGCAATTTAGATGCACAAAGAGATTGGGGTTATGCTAAAGATTATGTAGAAGGAATCTGGATGATGATGCAGCATCATACTCCAGATAATTATACATTAGCTACTGGTGAAATGCATAGTGTTAGAGAGTTTGTTGAATTGGCATTTAATCATATAAACGTTGAAATAGAATGGCATGGTGAAGGTTTAGATGAATATGGTGTTGACAAAAAAACTGGTAAAATTATAGTTGAAGTTAATCCAAATTATTATAGACCAATTGATATTTATGCTTTAGTTGGTGATTATTCTAAAGTTAAAAATGTTATTGGTTGGAAGCCTAAAACTGACTTTAAACAATTAGTAAAAAAAATGGTTGATTTTGCATGTATGGATTCATAAAAAGGTCCTGATTTAAAAACAATAAATTTTATATTCTATAAACATAAAATTTATTCATTCACTTTTATTACACTGAGTCTTAATGTTATGTTGTAATATTTGTAATTATAAATTAAAACCATTTATTAATATTAATAAATTATTAAATTATAATTATTGCAGTAATTGTTTTCATATATTATCAACTTCTTATACACCAAATACACCTTGTCAAAATGAAATAAATGAACAATTAAAAAACATAATAAATCAATTAAAATCTCAAAGATGTATTGTAAATTTATTGTATATTTATGTAAAAAATAAACCAAATATAAATTTTGAAATACCTAGTAATATTCATATAGATTATCGTGAAGTATATGAAGTGAGTCAAATAAATTGTGACAGAAAATATGATTTTATTTGTTGTTTGTATATGAATAATATATTTGATCCAAATGAGTTAATTAAAAATTGTTTAAAATTTGGGTCTATTTATACAATTTATTATTTTACAACAAAGTATTTAAATAGTATTTTTAATTATCAATATTATAATTTATCAGAAAATGATAAGTGTATATATTCATCTAATTCTATGCAAATATTAGCTAGAAAATATGGATTATTTATAAATAATGTAAATAAAATTACTATTAATCAATGTGATTATATTATTTGTAGACTAAGTATATTTGAACTTGTTGATTCTAATTTATTAGATTATTTATTACAAGAAATAGAATTTAACTTGTATGATGAAAATATATATGATAAATATCAATCTTATTTTATTTTTTATAAAAATACTCTTGAGAATACATTAATTAAATATAAATTATCTGATTACAATATAATTGTAGATATTTTAAATTCAGATTATCCAAGTTTGGGTTTGGAGAATAATTTAGGTAATTTTGAAACAAATTTATTAGTAAAATATTTACCACATCCTAATGTTATTAAAACCATAAAAATATGTGAATTATCTGATTATTTATCTTTAGAAATATATAATAATAAATTTAAAAGTAATAATTATCTAATAATAACTTTAGAACCACAAGGGATAATATATTCCCAAGATTTTGGTAATAATTTAAGAAATAATAATTTAGTATTGTTTATATTAAATCCATTAAGATTAGAAATAGTTAGTGATTTTATGAATTTAGTATAAAGTATAAAATTTAAAAAAATGAATTAAAAAAACAAATAATAACATTTGTCTTATTATTTGTCGTTTTAAATGTTAGATTTTATATCTGAAGAACAGAAGAAAATAGTTTGTGATAAAACAAAAATTAAATTAGTTAATGGCGCTGCAGGAGGCAGAAAAACTGATACGTTAATTAAATGTGGTATAAAATATATGTTAGAAGGGAAAAATGTAATATTTCTAACAAAAATTAGTTCTGTTACTGATGAAATTACAAAGAGAATGTCTAAAGATTATAAAATCAAATTTGAAAAAAGTGCAAGTCATTTTATTGGTCAATATGAAAATTCTTGGTGTTCAGTTGCTAATTTTGATAGTTTTATTGATAAACAATTAAGAAAATATAATATTCCATTTGAAGGGGAAGCTTTTAATCAAAAAGTCAGACAATTAACAAAAAATATATCGCTAGTTACAGATGGAATTGTAATGAAAAATGATAAAAAAATTGATGTAGTTCTTATTGATGAAGTTCAAGATTTTGATAAAATTCGTGTAGTTTTTACAACTGAATTATTTAAACAAATACCTGAATTATATGGTGTTTTTGTTGGTGATACTTTGCAAACTGTTTTTATTCAAAGTATAATTGATGACAGTTATTCTATGAACTATATTAAATGTAATTTGGATTGTGCTTATTATGAATTATCAACGTGTTATCGATGTCCTAAAGCTCAAATTGATTTTGTTAATCAAGTTATGCAACCATATCAGGAAAAATATTGTATCTCAAAAATAAAAAGTCATAATAACAATATAATTGACAAACCTGTTATTTTTCAACATCATTCAGTTCATAAAGAATATGAAAGATCAGATTTATGTCAAAGAGTTATTTATATAATTGATTATGTATTAAATAATGATTCTACTATTAATCCAGATGATATTGTTATTGTTATGAATAAGACTAATAGTAATGCAGTTTTTGAGAAATTATTATCTTATGTAAACACCTATTATAAAAGCAGATATAATTGTGAAAATTATAAACATGTTATTCATTATAAAACAAAAAATCATGAAGGAAGAAAAACAATTGATTGGTCTGTAGGCGAAGAAAAAACAAAATTTATCTCTATCCATGGTATTAAAGGAAAAGGTCAAAAAGTTGTTATTTTATTAGGAATGTCTGAAAAAAGTATTCCTATGGTTGAATGGTTATTTAAAACAGAAGAATTGATTAGCCAATCTGTAATGAATGTTGCATTGACAAGAAGTGAAAAATATTTATTTGTAGGAGTTAATAGTATTCCTTCAAGATATATAAATAATCAACTTGAGACAGTAGAATCAAATAAAATGGCATATTGTTCATGGAACAATGAAACTTATAATGGTAGTGAAGTTTCTGATTTTTATAAGAATTTATTAGTTGGATTTGAAAAATTTGAACGTTTTCAATTTGTTAAAGATAAATATACGAAAGAAGCTGTTAGTACACCAAGTAAGAGTATTTTGGCTATAAAAGATGATATAGTTCAAGAATATCATATTAGCGATTGTATATCAAATGCTTTTCAATTAATGAGTGAAGAGGTTATGACTAAACAAAAATTCGGTAAAAGATTATTTTATAAGAATAATTTTAATATTGTTGAAAGAGGTGTTTTAGGTATACTTTGCGAATTATTAGTTCAGAGATATACAAGATTAATAACTAAATCGTTAGATCATGATAATAAGTTTTTATTAAATTATCATCAAAATAAGTCTGTCAAATATTATTATACTAATAATCAAAGTTTGTTAAATTTAGTATTTGATAGTAAAATTAATAATTGGATTACAAATGAAAAACGTTGGTTTCAAGAATTTGAAATGATTAAAAGTAAAACCAAACATATAAAAACACTTAGAGAAGATTTGGCAAAGATAAAGCAACCTGTGTATATATTAGATACTGTTTTTCAAAAAATGAATATTGAAAATTTATTAAAAACATATTTTTCTGATATAGAAAATGAAATTATCCCAACAGTTGTATATTGGAATTTGTCTTTATTTTTCACTGCTTTGTCTGGACATTATAAAATTTCATCAGTCATGATGTATGTTAACTCATATAATTCTAATATAAAAACATTACATGAAAATGTTAGATATTATTGTAATAATTATATTTTAAGTAAATTAAAAGATTATAAAATCTCATTTCAAAAAGAGATTAATGTAATTAAAAGAATTACTGATCCGGAAGTCTTATCCACTATTAATGTAGAGTTATTAAAAGATGAAGATTCCAAGAAAAAAGAATATAGATATGGTATCATGGGTGTTAGTGATATAGTTCAACAAAAATATGATAGTAATGATGCTATTTTACATGAGATTAAATGTATTTCATTAAGTGATCCAGGAAAAGTAAAAACATGGATTTTTCAATCTGTATTATATACTTATTTATTAAAAAAATTAAATACAAAAATTCAAAACAATGTAGAAAAAATCATTATAGTAAATTTATTAAGTGGAACTATATGGCAATTTGATATGACAAAAATTATGATTAAATATAGAGATATGATTACTTTTATTATGAAAGAAAAACATTTTCCTCAGGTTTTAATAGATGAATTTCTAAATTAAATCAATAAACTTATTTACATTTCATTATTTCCCACACTTGGGTAATTTCCCACACTTGGGTAATATACAATTAATAAAATGTAAATTTTACTCAAAAAAATAAAAAATTGATTTTTTTTTAATAATTGATAAATTATTATCTTGATAATAGTTAAAGATGGCTTCCAATTCATTGAACTTTCTGCAAAAAATGGCATCTCAGCGTTTTCCTAAACTTGATTTGGGTAATGATAGTCAAACTCGCCAACCTCCAAGTACTCAAGCTGTTGTTGTTGCTCCTACAGCTAAAGTTGTTACTCGGGGAAGTAAATTTACTCATAGTAAAAATATTATTATGACACGTGGATTTCATAAGGGATATTATGGTTATATAACTCAAGTAATTCCTTCGCGTGCTGAAGTTGAAATACTTGAAAAACAATATGTTCATTATGATCCAAAATACAAAATTGGAGATAAAATTGGAAAAAATATTATTACTAATATTATTCCAAGTTTATACGGTATTTTGGTTAATCAAGGTGATCGTATTGTTGAATTGAGATTTCCCAGTAATGTTGTTCTTCCTGTTGTAGTTTACAAAAAAAATAATCAATTTCGCTTAGGCTATTTAATTAATATTCAAAAACCAGAAAAAAATATTATTTGTGATATTGTTCCATTGCGTTTAAAATATAGTGACTCTGCAAAACCAACTGAGTTGTTTGATCAATTGTCTACAATAATCAAACAAGATAAATTACAATCTGTTATTCGTCGAGATGCCCAGTTTGTAACTGAATGTCAAATGTTAAATGTTGAACTTCCTGAACATTATTTTGTATTAGCAAAACCAGAAAATCCAAATGACGAAGATTTTCAAGGAGTTTATGGAAAAGTAAATAAAATAATCGATCAACAATTCGAAATAGTAAAACCAAAAACAATTTTTATCAATCCTAATTATGTTAAAGAAAATGCAGATGGATCAGCAATAATTACACAAGGAATGTATAAAAATCAAATCGTAAAATTTATTAAAAAACATCCAAAAAGTTTTATGGTATATCTTGATACAATTGGTAAAAAAATTAATTATATAACAGTAAAAAAATGTGATCCAAATGTTACTTATCAGGACTGTTCAGAATATTCTCAACAACCAATTACTGAACAAGATATGTTCTATATGGATTTATTATTAAATAATGGAAATTTATTTGAAGTAAAATCTATCAGACCCAATGGTATTATTTATGGTATCGAAAAAGTAAATGGAGAATTTGTTAGCAAAGAAATTTCTGACAATGATATTAAATATCTACAACCTGGATTTAGTTTTTCAGAAGAATCTCAACCAATATTTCAACAAGAGTTGGATAATGAAATTGAATATATTATTCAAAGTCCAAGTGAAGAAGACAGACAAGACCAAGAAGAAAATGACCAAGAAGAAAATGACCAAGAAGAACAAGAGCAACAAGAATTTAATTTGGATGATCAAAGAATGGAAGAAAATAATATGGTATCTACATTTAGGGACATTGAACGTGTAGGTTATGAATCAAAAATATTAACTCCAGAAGAAAAATCGATAAGAGATAAAATTCAAAAAATTTCAAATTTGTTTGGTATTCCTGATTTGGAGATTTATAATATAATTACAGATGTTATTTCTGCAATAAATTATATTAAACAATTATTAGCAAATCAAAGTAAACAAGAACTTAAAACCTATTGGAAGGCATCTGATGAAAAGTTTATAATTGCAGTTTTAGTACTTAATAATATAATTAAAAATGGTTATGCAAAAAAAATTGGTTCTGATAATATTTTACTAGGATATGTGCAAAAATTAATAAAAAAATATATTAATGTTTCAAAGGATGTAAGTAATTCTATTTTTATTAAAAACGATTGGAGTAGTATTAAAGTTGATCAAGATATGGTTTCAAATTTATATAAATCAAATAAAGACGAAGATAAGATTTCACTTTTAATGTTAATCATAAATAATTGTTATACGTTACTCAAAAATACATTTAATCTATTGTCAATTCAAACTAAGATATCGAGTGATTCTAGTATTATTAAACTTGAAAGAAAAAGAAAAGATTTACAAAAGTCAATAGTTGGATCAAAATTATTAACAGGAGAAGAAATTCCAAAAGAAGCCGAATCTGTTACTTGGGGAATTAACTTTCTACCAATAATAAAAAAATATAAAGATGAAATTAGATCGATAATAGAATTAAATCCAAAAGAATCTGATAATAATAAAATTTATACTTTTATATTAAATAATCTGGATCAGTCTTATTTTGTAATTCCAAAATTTGAATCACATTTGAAAATGACCGAGAAAAAATATACTACATTATTAAATGTATTTAAACAGTTGTCAAATGAAGTATCAAAATCTAAATCATTATCTGAAAATAAAATGATATTAGAAAAATATTTGGCAAAATTACAAGATACAATTAATGAACAAGATGCTAGTGATCTTACAAAAGAAGTATATCAATTTGTATATGATAATTTAAAAAATGGAGCAAGTGTATTAAAACAAATGAAAACAAATTATGATTTAGATAAACAAAAATATAATATACTTAAACAATTTTATAATAAATTTATTGATGATGCAAAAAATATTCAAAATAAATTAGAAAGCGAAAAGAAAGCCAAAATATTATCAAATATTGAGAAAAGAGAATTAGAAAAAGTAACAAGAGAAGAAGCAATGAAAAAATCTGGAAGAATAATGCCACAGGAAATTGATGAATTAGAAGACAATTATAAAATTATAGAACAAAAAATTAAAAAGATGAAAGTATAAGTTGTTGTGAATAATTAATAAAATTTGGGAATAATTAAATTAAATAAACTTTAATATAAAGTAATTATAATTTAATTATTCCCAAATTTTATTTAAGTTAATTAATTTGTTTAATTAAAATAGACAATAAAAAAATAAATTTTATTTAATAGGATAATAGATACTTTTTGTTTGTTAATTCTTTTTGTAATGTCTAAATGTTCTAATCGTATGAAAAAATATATTGATCAAAAAAATAATAGTTTAAATAAAGAAATTGATTATATTACAAAAAAGTGCAAAGAAAATTTTTATTATTCTACTAGATATAAAATATATTGTTATAAAAATTTATTATCAAAGTTTAATAAACATAAATCTAAATATTTAGATTTGTTTTATTATAAAACTAATTCTCCAAGTTTGGATGAGGTGTCTCCAAGTTCTGGTAATAGCAACATTACCAAGGAAATTAATTATTCTATCGTCAAAGAATGTTCTACAAATACTTGGTTTTTTGTTTGTCCAACATTGATGATTATGTATTTTAACGAAGATGAATATTTGGAATTTAAAAACTCCTTTTATAATTCTGTTAATTATAAGTTTTATGTTATAAAAACAGAATATATTAATGAAATTGATTGTAAATATATAATTGTTTGTACTTCACATTATAAAGAAAATTTTGATTATAAAAAATTTCTTATAAACCATAAATGTGAAATATTTTATTTTATTTTATCTAATGTATTAAATTCTTTTATAATAATGAATTCTGGAATTTCAAATAGTTTAAATTCTAAAAAATCATCATTAAATTTTTTAAACATTGTTGAATTTATTGGTAATGGACCAGAATTAATAGAAATTACAAATTTTATATCAATTATGATAAAAATTATAAATGAATATAATAAATTTTTACCATTAAATTATTTATTAGTATAATTACCAGATGCTAAAGCAATTTGACAAATATGTTCCAGTCTTTCCACATGTTCAAAAGCACTCCATGCATCTTTTGCAACAGAAATAATACCATGTCTATCTAAACCAATAATGTCATAATCTATAGAACCATCTTCATGAAGATTAAGAGCTTTAATA
>Ga0102831_1000605_pt1 | contig 16198 bp, 18 predicted proteins | sample ColrivemetaGS747_FD_84508 | JGI IMG/M metagenome (GOLD analysis project Ga0102831, IMG submission 84508) | Estuarine microbial communities from the Columbia River estuary - Freshwater metaG S.747 | ecosystem: Environmental > Aquatic > Marine > Intertidal zone > Estuary | place: USA: Columbia...
GCCCGCGAGATTCTGAGCTTTTACTTGGAGGGTAAGCCCAAAAAGGATGAGGAGTTTGATGGCAATGCGCTGATGCATAGGTCCCTATTTTCGTTTATACCAAACTAGGCAAAATTGTTGAAGCACTCCTTTTATGACCAACCGGCGCCTGGTAACGAGCGTTTCCTAAACGCTAAATCCCCGTTCGATTCTGGGCGGGGCTACTACCTTTTGATTATCAACATGTTAGGCTGATAGTTCAGGTCATTCAATTCACGTCAGTTTGCTCCGATTGAGCAAAATATTGAGCAAACTTTGATTACGGCGCTGGGGAGAAAGTGGCAATTGCACTTTTCTTGGGACATCCATTCTGCCGAGCGATGAACGATAGACAAGCTGGAGGGTCGTCTACGAGTTCATTGTAGGTGGCTGTTGGGAACGCCAGAAATCATAAATAGATCAAATCGAAACCGTTACTTGGTGTGGGTATGTATTCCCCCCGAAAGTCGAAAACAATTAAAAGGATAAATTTCCATTTTCGCGCCACCGCGCCACCGCGCCATGGCGCGAAATTTTTTCAGGAGGTAATTGTGTAGTAAAAATGCACACATAGCTCTTTGCTTTGAATCATGAAATAGAACAACGCCTAATTCCGACTTCGTTATGCACTTCAAGGGTGAAGTGTGTCTTAACCAAAACGTTCTTGGAATTATGGAAAACCATGAGAAAGCGGAAATGTACTTCCGCATCGCCATCATTGATGGCCGCATTCAAAGGATCATAAATGAGATCCATGCAAAGCAAGTAGAGTTAGCTCATGAGCTGCTAGCTGAAGCCATGCAAGGGCAGCACTTCAATCTGCATTTAACACGGTACGATAGATCTTCAATCCACTACCATGAAGATATTGTAGACGAGGTGTCGAGCTCCTACAATGGTGACAGTACCATCTACTGTAAGCTTTATGAGCTCACAGGACCCCGGGATTTTGAACTACCTAGTCTGAAGATTGAATTCAGCATGGATCCCGAGGCCTATGGAGAGAACGAGTTCAGCGCTCATTTCTCTCCAGTTAGTTACGACTTCTCAGGAATGAAGCCGAGCAAATTGCACGAGTTGGCTCAGTACATGGAAAAATTCCATTTCATCTCGGAGACTTGCCATGGAATTGCCAAGGCCTTGCTTCCAATCGTAGAAGAAAGAAAGCACGAGTTACACACGCTCTACAAGGCAGGCTTTCATTTGCGAGAGGAGCTGGAAATCAACTAAAGGGGGGGGCGAAAGTCTCCTCCCCCTTTTTTCTGTGCAACAAATCTGCACAGTAGGGTAATTCCTTTGTCTCGTTGAACCAAAATCGATGTGTGATGAGTGAGAATGAAACTGGAAATCTGTATTACCACGTATTGCTCGATAGCAGTGGTAGCATGTCACGTAATGTGAAAGAAGTAATCGAGGAAATCAATTCAAAAATTGACATCCTCAAGGCTGACTCCAGCAGTACAACGAAAAAGTGTACCGCGAGTATTTGGTCTTTTAATACCCACGTAACTCGGTTACGTGATTGTCTCTTCATTGAAGAGGTTCCCTCGATAACGCCAGAGGAATACTTTGCCAGTGGCATGACCGCCCTTTGGGATGCCGTAGGACATGGCTTGCAAAGCTTCTATGCTTCTATCTCGAGCACCTTCAAACAAGGGGTCGACCAAGCGGTCTTTATTGTCTTTACTGACGGCCAAGAAAACAGCTCACGTGAATTCACCTACAGCAGTATTCACACGCTCATTGCTGAGTTCAAAGCCAAGGGCATTGAGGTAATCTTCATTGGAACGGACATCCAGTCCTATCGTGAGTCCAAGGATCTCGAATTTGGCGTTTCCTACTACTTTGAGGAGAGCAATACCAAAGAGGCATTCATTCAGATGAAAAAGGCTTTGAGGAAAAGCTACCTACAGGGTAAGAAATTCGATCTAGACAATGAATAAGATTGTCCTTGCCTTCCGCGTAAGAAGGGTTCTTCTGAAAAGCTTGAGTGTTGTTTCCAAGGTGATTCTAGCATTGCGAGGCAGCAAACTCAGCTTTCTGAAGGAACCTTCCGGGAGGTGGTATATTGTTTTGCCTTGGTGGCCGGGACCAAAAGCTGCATTAGAGATGGTTCAGGGTGCTGATACTTTCTTGGACCGTTTGAGCCAAGGAGCAAATGTTATCGCGATTGCAGTTTCTACGAGGGAAAAATCCGGTTACGAGCCCATTATCAAGTATCTAGATGACCACGTAGATGGTGCTTACTATGAAACCGTAACGGGAGATAAAATGCACCGGATGTGGCTGTGTGAAGTAACGGAATACATTTTTGGGTCGATGCCCCAAACAATCTGGTATAAAACCATCTAGATGAGAAAACATATCCAAACTATCCACGATCTTGTAGCTTCAAGAGACAGACTAAACCGTAAGGGAATAAACAGTTGGGCGGAAGCTCAGTATTTTAAGTGGTTGAATCAGATGATTTGCAAATTGTCCAATCCCTCAGATAATGAGTAAGAGTAAAAATTTCCCTTGGAAATCACCTGATAAGCATACCATTGCAGAGGGAGTTTGCCAAGTTCTCATTTCAGAATTTGACAACATCCACAGGGGTAAAGTGAAGATTGAGACACTTTCTCAAGCCGTCATACTCAGTCTTTTTTACATCAAATTGCGAAACGATGGTTCAGTTCGTACCAAGGGCACCTATGAAAGCTTCAAAACGGCTGTGCAAATAGGGGTTCGTCAAAGACTTTTAACACCGTCAAAAGAGCAGGAGGCATGCTTACTTGAAGTGATTGACTTCAATCGAGGTTTTTTGGAAGAGCATTCGGCTTTTATCGAAATCATTTCCGAACAATTCGACAAACTCCAAAACGACATGTATTCGGAGAGTATACTCTCTGATGAATGGATTTCTGAAAATACAGGGGTGATATTAGAAGTCTGGCTTGCCAAATTTTCTCAAGACTCAACATCCACATTTTCATTTCAACCTGGCGGGGTTACTGATTTAATAGTGGACTTAACGGTTGACCTTCGCACAGAATGGCGATCCATAGACCCTTCAAAGGATCGCCCTATTCGGGTTTATAACCCTTTTGCAGGCTTGTCTTCTTATCCGGTTAGCTTGAGGAGAGAAATCTCGAACATAGATTTCATAAGTCAAGAATTAGATCCAGCAACACACTACTTGGCTATACTTCGACTTTTTTGCAATGATGTCAAATTGTTTTATCGACCTGCCCTGGATGGAGATGGAAACAGGGTTGATTTGTACATAGAGAAAAAGAAGAGCCCTGAAGATTTATTTGAATCAATTGGAATCAACCCTGCTTATAAAAAACTAGGGTCTCCTGAAAATATTGTTGAGCACGGCGATTCCATGCACATTTGGCCCACGGGGTCCTTTGATCTGGTTATTTGCTCCCCTCCAATTTTTACCAAGCATGACCAGTATGAAGATTCAACAGCTCCGGAGTTTGTACTGAGAAAAAGTCTTCAATCCTTAGAAAGTGGCGGTCTACTTGCCGTGTTGTTGCCTTCTAATTCGGAACATACAACTATAGATAAAGCTTTCCGTAAAGATGCAGTGGATTCGGGGTTTTTAAGGCATGTTTTACGGCTACCCAATCGCACATTAAAAGGGACATCCATTTCTTTGACTGCCTACATTTTTAAAAAGAGCAAATCTGGCAATGTCCAATTCACCGACTTATCCGATGAACTGTTCCATCACAAAGATTCTAGGGATCAAATCCACTTTGATAATAAACTCGCAAAGAAGGCGATTGAAATAGAAGAGGGCAATGTTTCGATCCAAGTAAGCACGGACAAAATCAAAGACGAAGGTTATATCCTTAGTCCATTACGTTATCTGATAGATGACACTTTACCCACGCCCGGAAATGGAACAATACATGTAACACTAAGAGAGGTCCTTAAGGACAAAAGGGAGGCTAGAGTACTAAAAGTCATAGATAGTAAAAGTGGTGCCGTGTATTTGACCGACAGTTCACTGCGTGCAATAAATGGATTTCATATTACCATAGAAAATGTCCGGGCCGCGGATAATGGAATTGCTGATCAGAGACAACGAACATGGCGAAAAATTGTCTCCCCAAGTGTTCTTGTTACTTCGAGGGGAAATACCGTCTGCCGATATATTGACAAAGAGGTACTTCTTACTAACGTGGTTTATGTGGATAACTCCATTCGCTCCTATGATTTCAAACCACAAGGCATAGAGCTTGAACTTGATTTCTTGCTTTGGAAACTTAACTCCCCAAATTTTCAGAACCGCAAGCGAAAGTATGAGTACGGGTATGCTGTGCCCGTCATTAGTGCTCGTGACTTCCTTGAGATGAAGATTGAAGTGTCTCCTTTGCAATTTCAACGGAATCAGCTTTTAGAACTAAAGGAAACTTCAAAAGTCTATCAGGCAAGCATCGACGCTGCAAATCGTAACATTGAGCTTTTACAGAAATCCACATATTCTGTATTCAGTGATTTCGCGCATTTGAATCACTCTGTCATTTCGCCAAAATTTCTGACTATTTCCTCTATTGTGCACAATCTAGATGATCTACTCAAGCAAGATATTGATGGCTTCACCCAGATGAGAAAAGAGCTAGGCGATAGTAGTATTCAAGAGAACCTTCAGAAAATCAAAGATTACATCTTGGATATCGGTGAGGTATTGAAGAAGGTGGGTAAATCCACTAAAACGCTCGATGTATCTCTAGCCCCGCTAGGAATAAAGGACTTTGTTGAGCATCTACGTCTAAAAATAGATATTGGTTTAGACCTATTCCCGCGCATAGAAAGAGAAATGCCTATTGAATTCTTGAATACTGATTTTGACGAAGATGAATTCGAGGGGCTGCGCATTTCAACCAATCTGCCACTTGTTACCACCCTATGTGAGAACATTCTTAACAATGCCAGGGAGCATGCTTTTCAAAGTAGTCCATTGGATTATTCGGATCGACGGGTTGTTTTGAGCTTTGATTATTCTGCTGACTTCGTCTTTTTAACCATTAAGAACAACGGTGTTCCATTTGACAAGGACATCACGCAAGCCGAGTTTAGTGCGGCAGGAAAGACATCAAAAGTGGGCACGAACACTGGGCTAGGCGGTTTTGATGTCAATCGCATAGCTTCTTATTTAGGCGATCCCTATTGGGAACTCATAAATGACCCTGAAAATGAATATCCTGTTCAATTCAAATTCAAGTTCCCCATATTAAAAGACTTAAAGTATGTCTAAAGACCGATTAAATGTTTTGTGGTTGGATGACGAACATGAGAGCTTCAAAGAGCTCAAGGCTTATTTCCATAACCATGGGTTAGATGTAGAATGCTACAAATCGCAGAAAGGAGCACTTGAAACATTGCGTAATAATGGCAATCACTTTGATGCAATTCTATGCGACATTCAAATACTTGAGGATGAGTCAAGTAAAAGCGAATCCAACAAGCATTTAATTCCCTTTATTAATGGTCTCAATGCTCTTGGACTAGATCTAGACCCCGTCATCTTGACCGGCCAAGGTGAAAAGAACAGAAATGAAATAGACATAATGCTCGCATTCCTGGAGGGTAAAACAGTTTTATATAAATCCGACCCGGAAGTACAGCCAAAGATTGTACGTGCCCTAAATGAAAAGGCATCAAATCGACCTCTTTTCAATGTTAAAAAGGACTTCAAGTCCGTTTATAAACTATACGAGGAGGAGCATTTAGACGACATTGCTATTCTTCCTTTCAAAGAGTATTTCTCAAATCCAAGATTGAATCGTGAGCATTGCAATTCGCTCAGGCAAACTTTGGAATCTCTTTACGGCAGGCTCTCGAAACTTGGAATTATTCCTCAAGCCGTATACTCCAACACCACAGAAGGGAAAAACGCAGTGGACTTCCTAATGTGTTTGCCAGTCAATGGTATCCAATTGGATTCCAAATTCAAGATTAACAACAATGTAAGACGTTGGCTAGCTGATCACTTCTATGATTGTAGTTTGGGGAGTCACATTCCCGATGACAATTATGAGCTCAGGGAACTTTTTGAAGATGTTGGCACAGACCTCCATCATTCCGTAATGGCCAGCTTATTCCGTTTTGAGGAAATTGCGAACTACTTCAACCATTGGATACCAAAAATTCTAACGTCTGATGAATTCAAAAACGGAAACCACGCAACCAAGGTCGCAAAACCTCCAGAATCAAGTGAAACTACTACTTCTGAAATTCTAGCCGTTGTCACCAATATTCATGCAAATGGCTTTGGATTTGCGGAAAGTGTGGATAAAACAGGATATTTCATCCCTATTGCGAGAGTCAGAGCTGATTTAAAGAAGGGCGTGTGGATACTTATTACCAAAATTGAGCCTCCCACTACAGGTGATTATGAACAAATTGTAGAATATTCTATACAAGATGCCTGATTCCAAAAACCCACTCATCCGGTATAAAATATTGGATCAATGCCTGTCCAACACGGGTAGAAACTATACTTGGTTGCAGTTAAAGGAGACCATTAACGAAAAGTTGGAGGAGATATACCCTGACTACAAAGGGATCAGTGAACGACAGCTTCGTGAGGATCTCCGTTACATGAAGTCAGTAGACGGTTGGGATGCGCCTATAATCACAGTACCGGGGATTGGGAGGCAGAGGTACTACAGATACGAAGATCCCAACTTCACGATTCAAGACAGAGGGCTGAATACTCAGCAATTGGAGCAACTTAAAAATTCCATGGAAGCCCTAAAGGCGTTCAGCGGCATCCCTCAACTTGAATGGCTCGATGAATTCTTAGTAAAAATGGAATCTGATTACCGCTTCATTTCTGATATCGACCCTGTCTCTAAAATTGAATGGGATACAAACATTGACCTCGTAGGACGGGAATGGCTCGAACCATCGATGAAGGCTATACATCAAGGTTTGAAGGTCAGTTTTGTGTACACTCCATTTGGGAAGGACCCCATATCAATTGAGAATACCAACCCTGTCTACCTCAAGCAATACAACAAGCGTTGGTTTCTACTTACCGTCACTGAATTGGATACACCTGTATTTGTGAACCCGCTGGACCGTATTACGGACTTTCAGATTAGCACCAAACCACTGGACGAGGGTATTGAATTTGATGCCGAATCTCATTTTGATGACATTGTTGGGGTAAGCCATAATAGAGACCAGCCTATTGAAGAGATTGTCTTGCGCTTCACAGAGGAAAGATTTCCATACGTTGCAACAAAACCCATCCACCCTTCTCAGAGAAATCGCATGACGGAAAAAGAAGTGGTTCTTAAAGTAAAAGTCAATAGGGAGCTTTTGCAAGAGATCCATGCTTTCGGAGCTGATTGCCACGTCGTCAAGCCAATGTGGTTGGTGGAAAAATTCCGAGAGGAAGCCCAAAAACTGTATACACACTACAGCAGGAGCGAGGACTAGAGTCAAAATTTATTGGACCTTATTTATCTATGCATCAATTCTGCATAGAAGCATTTGTTGTTTGTATCAGTGGAACGGCAGAGTGCCCCACAGAACGAAAATCGGATGTGAGATGAGCTTTTGGAAAAACCTTTTCGGCAATCAAGATCAACTTGAAGTTGCAACCCCAGCAAATGAAATGGGTCCCACCCGGGATGAATTTCTCGCTGAGACCCTGATAGACGAGGAAGTCCCTCAAAAGGAAGTAAGGGTAGGGGAAGCAAGTGAGTGTTTTCATGAAATACTCCACTATGCAGAGCGAGATCTTTACCATGATGCGATGCACGAGACCTACAGAGCAAACGGCCATTTGCTCCTAGAGGAACGACTCCAAGACCTCACAGAAGCTTTTCAAAAGAAGCTAGAGGTGGCCATCCTCAAACTCCAGGGAGTTGCGGACGACCTCGGATTACATGAGGCAACCTTTAACGCGGCAGGCTACTTGGAAAACGCCTTAATGTTTGCCAACAAGAGAAAGGGGATTGAACGAGAAATATCCTTCTTGAAAACAGCGTTGGAAGACTCTTATTCTCGGAAAGGTCTTGTCCGTAATCGGTTAGAATCCTTTAAGCGAGGATTTTACCAGGCCAAGTTCGAAGTCGTCCAAAGTTCTTTGACATAATTGCTAAGCCATGACACTTAGAGATCAGCTTAGAGCCTATGCCAGCTTGTTAAAACGCCCCGAATGGGAAGCATTCAGCAAGAAGGTAAAATCCAGAGATGGATATGCATGCGCCTGTTGCGGGCAGTCTAATGGCCCGCTTCATGCCCATCATCGCCAATACCACCGCGATGAAAAGACCAGAGAATACAAACTCCCATGGAAGTACTCTCTAAAAGTGATGATTACTCTTTGTGAGCTGTGCCACACAAAAGGTCATCTGAAGTACAAAGTCCCCGTTTTTTTCGTGTAATCGGCCTCGGCCAAATACCCCCAGAGTTATGAATGGATTGAAATTCGCAGCCTTGCTGCTTGGAGAAATGAATCACTATGAAGTGATTGCAAAGTCTGACCTAGATAGTCGCCGTACTATCGTTCAAAAAGCTGGGCTAATGTCCATAAGCATAGTCCTTGCCATCTTCACTGGCGCTTGTTTTGCCCATGAGCTATTTGGTTCCGGCATTTTGGGGATGACTATTTCAGGACTGACTTTGGGATGGTTTGTCATGATGATTGACCGAAGTATTCTGAGCTCCTTGGAAACTGATCCTGAAGTCCTAAAAGGAACCAAGAATCGCAGAATTGCCCTATCCATCTTGCTGGGCCTGCTTTCATCTTTAGGGGTCGATATGTGGTTATACCACAATGATGTCCAAAGTTCTTTGGAAACTAAGGCTCAAGAAATGACCCTGAGCCAAGAGGCTCACTTTGACAATGCTCAAATGCTCATGGCAGATGTGGCTTCAAAGAAGCTCGAGAAGGAAAAGCTTGAAATGGCCTTTAACCTCGAGATGATTTCAGGAGTTGGCCCAAGGGCCAAACAGAAGAAAGAGCTCTTGGTGAAGGCAGATGCCGATTTGAAAGCTGCTGAGGCTCTTCTCTTACAAGCAACTGCGGACCAAGAGTTAGCCGTTCGTAATGGCACTGCTCAAAAGCTCAAGGAGTTGAATGGAAGCTTGATGTATAAAAGCGCAGCCGTCATCGACCTCGCATTTTCAAGCTTGAAAACCTTTCTAGTTTGGATGGTTTTACTGGTGGTGATCATCATGATTGATCTTTTGCCTGCTCTTTCCAAGAGCACCGTATTAACCGGCTATGAAAACCGCATTCTTCGTGAGCGTAATATTGCTGCTATGAAGTCCGAACTTGCCCGGAAGACGATGGAAGCCATTGCTGAACGCAACAGCAACTTAGCTGAGATTACGTCTCGCTTGAATTCAGCTAAAGATTTAGCTAGCCATTCGGGTCAAATTTCATTGAACTGATGGCTCGATTTAGATTACCCTTTGCGGTGCTTATTGGAAGCGTGATCGCGATTCTGCTCTTGCCGTATCCCAAAGGTGGAGACCCAAAAGGTCATCCACCTTTTGGGTGTCTTGAAGGTCTAGACTTTCAAGGAAGAGGATTTGAAAAGGCTTTTGAGGAATTCTGTTTTAGTGAATACAAGAACATACCATTTGAGGAGTTGGGAATGCGTTCGTTCACCTTTATAGATTCGAACTATTCGTACGACGTGAAATTCAAAATGGACATGGATACTATGCTCTATTTCCACGACAGCTTGGCGGTACTATTCTTCAATGGAGCTAAATCTGATCAAGTGCCGTTTTCGTGTCACGCCTGCTACCCTCCTTATGCGCTGGTACTTTTCAAACAGAATGCCAACGTGTTTACCCCTTTGGCAATTACCACGGAAGTGAATGGTCTGCTGATGCCCTCAAGCACCACTCCTAGCCTGCAGTTGATATTCGAAGACCAGTATTGGCCAGGGCCTCAATTGCTACTCCATTCCACCGATGGCACCAACGGCCATTTTTATTCAAACCTTACAAGTGTAGATCTGAACCCATACACTTTTGGGGTGCAACGCCTTTTATTTTCACAGGACATCAAGAATAATAGAACATTTTTCCCTGATGCCGACCAACAATTTTTGCCCAATAATTATTCTTGGAAGGATGGGACCCAGGAAGTCTACAAAATGCTTGATCGGTCATTTGAGCTGATTACTGATAAAAGTGATTTGTCCATCGTGATGCCACGAGTCACGCATAATTATTGGCTTGAATGGAATGGTGGAGAGTTCTTAGACACCATAGAGAACACGCACACGATAACCATTGATACCCTCTATTTCCAGTATGAAGGGACAGGATACGCTCCTTCATCAAAGAGAAAATCCTTGAACTAAAGAAGAGCTAATTTTCACTTCATTTTCTGTGCAGAAATTCTGCACATTATGAAAATAGTTTTGAATTGAAAGGAGGTAAAGTGCCCCTAAAAATCAAAACTGATGAGGATGAAGAAGATCATTCAATTGTCGCTTGTATCAAGCTTGATAGCCTTTTCCCTCCACGCCAACCCCTCTGGATTCGAGCATGGAAAAGGTAAAAAGGGTGTGAAATCTAAAAGCGCAGATGCCCTATTTACGAGGGATTCATGCCAGTATGGAGATTGTTCCAACGGGATTGGGGCATCCATCAATGTCCATGGAGATATTTATTACGGCCGTTGGTACAAAAACAAACCTCATGGTTTTGGAACCATCTATTTCAACGTAGATCAACCAGAGGAAGGTCTACCACCCGGAACATTTTTGATCACTAGGTTTAATGAAGGGCAGCTAGACGGTATGTCTACGTTTGACTTCCCTGGAGGCAAAAAGCTTTCTGTTAAGTACAAAGACAGTGGGAGCATCAACGCCTATCAAGAGCTCCCGCTGGTTCGCCCTCAGGCCATTCGGTTCGAGCTTCCCTTTGTATATGAATGGGAGGGGCGCATCATACGCAGGAATGCCTATTTCCGGGATACAGAATCCCGGCGGGGAGTAATTGATATTCACCCCTATTCCGAGGCAAACCAGTGTATGTATACATATGGCGAGTCCAAGGGCATTAGCATCCCCTTCTTGTTTGACACGGGGTGCTCGAATACGGCACTATGCACGGAATACATTGAGTACCTCCAAGAAAATGGCATTCACATTTCGAAAAAGGGCTCAGACTTCTACGAGACGGCATGTGGACTGATTGAACTGAATGAATATGTGATTGAGGAGCTAACCATAGGGGGAGTCACTTTTCACAACCTGCAAGTCGGGGAAACAAACGGATCTGACAATCTCCTGGGGATGGATGTGATCACAAGCTTTGGCACATTCCGCGTAATTGCAGAAGAACACTTGTTAATTCTTGAGTGATGAGAACCATTTTGACATCAGCCATTATAGGCCTGGCAACTAGTGCATTTGCCCAGACATTCTCCTATTACCCTCCGGTGGATTACCACCAAACTTGGGTGCGAGAAACCTATGAAAACGATGGCCGTAGGTATGGCTTTTCAAAGGATACCCCTTTTGGAATGTACCTATTGTTTTCTGACACAACAGTGTATGATTCAACAGCCACTTACAGTTTCAATGTATACGCTGAAGACCTGCCAAAAGGCATGCAAGCGCAGTTTGCATGGGAGGTTTTTGAAAAGATGCCCGCTGATACTACTTCGTATACGGCACTGCTTAAACATCCATATCACCAATGGGCAGAATTGTGTGCCAATCATGGCGATGAAACATGGTTTGCTGAGAAGTCACTTGGTAACCGATTAGCTCGAATATTCTATTGGGACTCTTGGGAGGCTTTCTTCATCGAAGTATCCGAAGGATCCTTGTACTTAAATGAATGAAGTCATGAAAAGACTCATGTTATTAGCACTACTCTTTATAGGATTCCAGCATTCCATGAATGGCCAGGTCCTAGAAGCTGAGATCAACAAAAGGTTGGTCAACAGCAGCGCGTTTGTACAATTTGCCACACTTTATGGCAGTAACCACACCAGTGAGTTGCTACAGTTCGCAAAGGAAGACCGTGAAGTCTCTCTTGCTGAATTCAATGAGACAGAAGCTTGGTGGGAATATACTTACCACACTTCTAGCTATCGGATCGTATTTCATACCAGAAAAACGATGGGCGGGTACGATTATACCCGAATCTATTGGAAATGAAGCGATGGTCTTTCTGTGCAGTAATTCCGCACAAATAAGTTAGATATTGAAGCTATGGAAGAGAAGAGTTTAAATTTCTTGAAGGCCTTCAGCCTAGAGGACTACCATGATGGCATAGAGCGTTTTGAGCAACATGCCGATACACAACGTGCTATTTGGAAGAAGCAGCTAGAATCCGATAAAACAAGGGAAAAGATCTTGGAAATGATTCATGCTACTTCCAAATTAACCGTTGACATTGACCCACATTGGAGCAAATGGTTTGAGGCGCATATTGTTCATTTTGAAGAGGTACGTAGTAACTCCTTCTTCTTTGCAAACCTTTCAGGCGGCTCTAAAACCCAGGCAAGTATGGAGTTCCTCATCAAAAAAGATGGAACCACCATATTAACTGAGCTCGTTTTTGACTATAAAATTGGTCAAAAGACCCCCAACACTAAAGCAGAATGGTTTCTGAAGTCCAACAGAATCACCCAACAACAAGGGCTACTCTTTGGATGCTTTCTGCAGGAGCTTCATCCTGACACCGAACAATTGATCGTTTCCATTCTCCAGGATGCCTTTGAACGCATTAATGATCAAGTTCAGGAGTATCGTTCAGAAATGAACCGGCTCCAAGCCAATTATTTTGAATGGGTTAAGGATGCTAATGAATACTTGGTAACAAGACTCTTGGATTATAAACGCATCTGGGTCAGCTCCATACCGACTATGTCTTTTCCAGGCAACTGTTTGGCTCAGGAGCTTAATCTCGTACAACATGAGAATGATGAGTTGACTGTTAAGTGCAATGAAATAATCCAATTAAAGGATGATGTGTACCGGTATAATTCTATCAAAAAGTATATTACAACACACAATGTTGTGGTTGAGACAGTACTCCAAGAGACTATAATCACAAGCACAAAAGACCAACTTTGGTATAAACTATTTGGCCACCGCCCCCTACTATGAAAAAAATAACCGATGCTGAAATCCACGTACTTCTGGAGAAGGTCAACCTATTCAGAAGGCATAAGACTTGGACAAATGAGAAGCGAGATATGTGGCAAGAAATCCAAAATTTCGTCGATCCATATATTGAAGCGCGCTTTTCCGGTACCCACCACACCTATGGCATTAGTCAGATGGGGGAAGTCTGCACCTACGATCCCGTTCCACAATCCGGTGTTTATCGAGCGGGGATTAGACAGCGCTGTCTTATTCTTTGCACTGGACATACTGGCAGGTCTGAAAGATCTTATGTAGCTATTGCCGTTTGAAGATCATTTTCAGCGATTCTATACTCACATGAGGTCTTCTTAACTACAAATATTTAATCTAGAAATAGGGAATATTTGACTTATTCCTGTATTGCTTAAGAAAGTCTTTCACAATAGCTTCCCTGAATGGACAAGTTAGACGTTGTTATACAAGCATACGACACTTTGATAAAAGGGATTGAGTCAGATGCACGGCTCGAAAGTCAACACAGAGCATATGGGGGGATCATTCGATCAGGAAAAGGCAAGTTAGTCGAAAATATAACCGAAATCATTATTCGTTACGCGTGGGACCAACTGGGTGGGCACCCTAGTAGAATAAATTTTGAAAAAAAAATACGCAAACTAAAAGTCAAGGAATCTTACATCAGAAATTCATCTAATTCTTATCTCAAATCAGACTATCAACAATTTCCGGACAAATATTTCTACAAGCTGAAAGCCGATGTTCACTGCAACATCGACAATAACTTGGCATTGGCTGTTGAGTGTAAAACATACACAGAAAATGCCATGCTGAAAAGAATTCTTGTCGATTTTACCCAAATGAAAACTGCGTGGCCAAATGTGGACTGTTTCTTACTACAACTGGAAAGTCAACTTGGTGGTGACTACGGAGAGTTGAGAAATTACAAACGAATTGGTAGTGCTTCTACTAATACGTTAATGAGCTACTTTGAGATTGATTTGAAGATTTTAACACTCCTTGAAGGGGAGCGAAAAATCAACAAACCAATCCACAAGCCACTGTATTTCAAGCCATTAACCAAGGAGTCACTCCTTCTTGTCGTCAAAGAGTTTCAAAAGAGTCTTAAGCCTTTCTTATAATTTTAGCTTTGCTTGCCCTTCAATCAAAGTTGGAATATTTCCCTTTTCAAGAACTTGCTTTAATCTATCCGCAACGGCTTTAGCCATTAGTGGAGGAACAGCATTCCCTATTTGTTGATATTGACTTAATCCAATTTCCCAACTCATTTTTGTTCTCATCCCTTCAAAAATGAAATCGTCAGGAAAAGACTGAAGTCTTGCTCCTTCTCTTGCCGTAAAATTTCGGTCTTTCACTGGGTGAATGAAGTTACTTTGAAACGATGCTGCAATAGTTGGCGCTGGACGGTCTAGATGAAGCCGCTGATTATTCTGAGAAAATTTTGAATTTGATTTTTCATTTGGATTTCCGCGCTTAACAGCGCCATGGCTTTCCCAAACATCAATTAAATTTTGACCAGGTTTAATTGCCTTGAATCTTTCCACTAATCGAGGGGTATGTTTCATTGCAACGTGATTTTTAATGACCAAAGAATCTTTCCTCATGAATTTCTGATAATCAGTAAACGCCTTCTTGTCATATACCATTTCATCATCACCACCCCCAGCATCTATTTCAGGAAGGTCCATAATGGCCTCATTCACAGTAACAGTTTTGTCCAATTTTTCAGGAAACTCTGGTATAAGCCCAAGGTCCTTCCTGATTCCTATGACAATTACCCTCTCCCGATTTTGGGGAACACCATAATCCGATGCCTTGAGCACTCGAAAATCTAGATTATACCCAATTCCGGCATTCATAAATTCCTTTAAAATTGTCTTTATTACTTCCCCTTTGTGCATTGATAATAACCCTTTCACATTCTCCATTACAAATGCTTTCGGTTCAATCCACTTGATAACCTTAACAAACTCGTAAAAAAGTCTATTTCTCGGGTCGTCCTGTACTTTATTCCTATTCTTATTGGCCAAACTAAATCCCTGACAAGGGGGGCCTCCTGTAACAACATCTATTTTATTTTCACCAAGGATTCGAATTAACTCGTCTTTCGACAATGAGGCAATATCTCCAAGGAAAAATTCAGTCTCGGGAAAATTCTTGTTAATCGTCTTTCCACAATTAACATCTATATCCGAAGCAACAACAGAATGAAATCCAGCCCACTTAAAGCCAAGGGTCATTCCTCCACAACCACAAAATAAATCAAGAGACTTCATTTTTTTATTTACAATTATTTGATATTCAGGTTTTTAACATTAAATGAATTCATTTACAAGATACTTTACACCTAACGAATTCCAAGCATTGAACTGTGGCGCTTAATTCATCCATATCTAATCTGTGCTGAAAATGATTCTTTCGCAAAGACAGGCACGATATGCTCCTGCTCCAAGGCAGAAAGACTGGCAGGTTGAGTATTAGCCAGAATGAAGGTTTTAGTGTTTTCCATTAGAAGAAAAGGTTTTGTTTAACTCAAATAAGACGTCTTTTGGACTCTCGGGGTGGCTAGCTTTACTCCATATGCACGGCAACTTCTACGATATCTTGAATAAGATTGGTGAAAATGAGTTTATTAGCTACAGCCGCAAGAAGGACAACGAAACGGTGTTTGTAGATTACCCAATGGCAAGTATTCTGCTCACAGGTACACTTGACCAAGCCGTCAAGATGTACGAAACTCCGGGTGGCACCTTCTCAAGGTTCCTCTACCATGTGATGCACGGTTCCGATTCATTTAAACCGATGGAGAGGTTTACTGGTGAAGTGAACGGCACAGAGGAGTGTGCCAGCTTACTGTCGGAGGAGATCAAAAAACTATTCCTCTTCTACAGAAATGCGGATGTGCTGTTGGTACCAGATGAAGACACGTTAACCGCGTACAATGCCTTTGGTGAAAGCAAATACGAGGTTTTTAAAGAGACCTTGGGCAAAGACAGTGCGTTTGGCTTCCGTTACATATTCCGGGTGCTTAAAATTGCCGGGATATATGCACTGATCAGAAC
>Ga0102831_1000606_pt1 | contig 16164 bp, 15 predicted proteins | sample ColrivemetaGS747_FD_84508 | JGI IMG/M metagenome (GOLD analysis project Ga0102831, IMG submission 84508) | Estuarine microbial communities from the Columbia River estuary - Freshwater metaG S.747 | ecosystem: Environmental > Aquatic > Marine > Intertidal zone > Estuary | place: USA: Columbia...
CCAACCTATATAGACATTGGTGCACACGATCCTTTTTATTTAAGTAACACTGCGCTGTTCTACCATCTTGGATCTACCGGAATTAACATTGAGCCTGATCCAATATTATTCCAAAGCTTTTTAAAAGATAGAGTAAACGACATCAATTTAAATTTGGGGATATCTGATAATTCTTCTATTTTGGATTTTTATATAATTTCATCACCAACACTAAATACTTTTTCAAAAGAAGAGGCAATCAATTACGAGAAGCAGGGGAATTACAAAATTGAGAGTATTTTAAAAGTAAATGTTGAACCATTGGATTTAATTATTAAAAAATATTCCAATGGTATTTTCCCTCAACTATTGAGTGTTGATGCGGAAGGTGTTGACGAAATAATAATAAAATCCATTGACTTCGATCGAAATTTCCCAATAGTAATTTGCATAGAAACTATATCCTTTTCGACTAGTGGTAATGGGATAAAAAATATGGATTTAATTAACTATATTGTAAACAATGGATATTTGCATTATGCAGATACAAACATAAATTCCATTTTCGTTCGAGAATCATTTTGGCGCAAAAATTTATGATAATAGTTCAACTTAAAGGAGGTTTAGGAAATCAAATGTTCCAATTTGCTGCTGGTTATTCATTTGCGAAAAGAATACAATTAGAAATGAGTATCGATATGTCCTTTCTAAATAAAAACATTTACGAAACAGAAAATTTCACACCAAGAAAATTTGAATTAGATTCATTTCAAAATCTCCCAAAGTGTAAAATTATTGAGGAAAATCTAGTAAATTATTTTGAAATCAATGAGTCTAATGTACATTCAAATTTCCCACTCCGAAAACTTTTTAAACAGAAATTTTTGTTGAATGATTATTTTCAAGGTGAGAGATATTTTTCAAATATAAATAATGAAGTCAACAAGTTATTTGAATTTAATAAACTTCTTTTGGATGAAAATACTCGAGCACTTGAAAAGGAAATCCTTTTAAGCCAAAATTCTGTTGCAATTCATGTAAGGAGAGGAGATTACTTAAAGCCAAAATTGAATGAATTTCACGGAACTTGTGAAATTGACTATTATAAAAAGGCAGTTGAATTAATCATTGATAAAACAATTTCCCCAAAGTTTTATTTTTTCTCAGATGATGTGAATTGGGTGAAATCTGAATTAGCATCATATTTTATAAATTCTACCGTAGTAGAAAATAGTGAAAAAGATAATTGGGTAGATATGTATTTAATGTCCTTGTGTCATCATAATATTATTGCCAACAGTTCATATAGTTGGTGGAGTGCTTACTTAAATAGAAATGAACAAAAAATCATAGTTGCACCCCAAAAATGGTATGCTGATACAAAAATGAATGAAATAACGAACAGTTTAATTCCCAAAAACTGGATAGTAATATGATAATTCAAACACCAAAAATCTCGGTAATAATGCCAGTTTACAATACGGCAAAATATTTAAAAGAGGCAATTGATAGTATATTAAATCAAACATTCAGGAACTTTGAATTTATTATTATCGATGACGCATCTTCGGACGGAAGTATAGAGATTATAGAAAGTTTTCAAGATGATAGAATTATTTTTATAAAAAAAGATAAAAATACAGGATACACAAATAGTTTAAATATTGCTTTAAACAGGGCAAAGGGAAAATATATTGCAAGAATGGATAGTGACGATATATCTATGCCAAGAAGATTTGAATTGCAAATTGATCTTCTGGAAAAAAACCCAGAAATAGGTGTTTGTGGTTCAAATTTTAGTATTATAGGAACGGAAGAAAAAATTATAGTTCCTGAATTTTTTGAAGATATTAAAATTGCATTACTTAGTGGCAATTGTATAGCTCATCCTTCTGTTCTAATTCGGAAAAGTGTTTTGAGTAAAAATGAGCCCGTTTACAAAGTTGAATATGAACCTGCTGAAGATTATGAATTATGGGTTAGGTTATCGAGAAGCACGAAATTGTATAATATCCAAGAAATCTTATTGAGATATCGTTATCACAATTCGCAAGTTTCAAATATAAAAAGTAAAGAACAGTCAAATTTACTTTCATCATTGAGGTATCAAATGATTAGTAATTTGACGTTTAGCCTCTCAAAACATGAGAAACAATTCCTTATTTCTGTTCTTGAAAATAAAACAATAGATTCCTGGAATGAAATTAATTGTTTTTTGAGATTAAAAGAAATAATAATAGATGCTAATAAAATTGAATTTTTCAATCCTGTTCAATTTATTGAATTTTTTAAAAAAATAGAGGGGGAGCTGCTTAGAAATTATTTCCTAATTAGAAAACAATATTCTCCCAAAGTTTATAGCAACTACAGAAAAATGAAGAAACATAATAACTTTAAACTTTCAATTTTAGAAGAAGCAAAAGTTTTTTTGAAATCACAGTTGCGTTATAAGGTATGAATAGTTCTCCTCTAGTTTCTATAATTATTCCTTGTTATAATCAAGCTAAGTTTTTACAAGAAACGCTTCAATCTGTAAATCATCAAACGTATAGTAATTGGGAATGCATCATAATCAATGATGGCAGCCCAGATAATACAGAAGAAATAGCTTTAGAATGGTGTTATAAGGATGTTAGATTTAAATACTTTAAAAAAGAAAATGGCGGTTTAAGTTCTGCAAGAAATTTTGGAATACTACACGCTAGAGGTGATTTAATTCTCCCTCTTGATGCCGACGATAAAATTTCAAAAAATTATTTAAGTATTTCTGTTGAAGTCATATCAAAAAATCAGGGTTCAGTTATTGTTTATGGGGAATGTCATTATTTTGGAAGTATAAATGGACTATGTCCATTGCCTAAATATGATGCGGTTTCATTTCTCTTAAAAAATCAAATACATTGCTCTGGTATTTTTTATAAGCGTGATTGGGATAAGATTGGTGGCTATGATGAAAAAATGAAATTAGGCAATGAAGATTGGGAGTTTTGGATTCGAATGATTGAATTGGGAAGCAAAGTTATTTATTGTAACGATATGCAGTTTTACTACAGGCAAAAACCAAATTCAATGTTAGAATCTACGTTAAAAAACAAAAATGAAATTAATGAATACATTGTAAATAAACATTTTCATTTATACGAAGAAAAATTAGGATTTATTATTAATCCATATATCTTATCGAATAAATTCAAATTTACCAAATTATTGTACAGAAGGGTTAGAATAAAAATAAATAATGCAATCAAATAGGAACAACATATGTACTATAATAGTAACCTATAATCCTTTAAGATGGATTAATCAGTTAGAAAATTATTTAGAATCAGAAAACCTATTACAATCTGTAATTTTTATTGATAATGGATCAACAGATGGTTTTAAGCAATGGAGCTTGAAAAAGGGATATTCACATAACATAATTTTTTTAGATTGCAATTTAGGGTTTGGAGCGGCAAATAATATTGGTATCGAAATTGCTATGAAGAAAAATGTTGATTTCATTTTGTTGTTAAATCAAGATGCATGGATGCACATTGGTTCTCTTGATTTATTGATAAATTTAATTTCAGAAAACCAATGCATCGGAATCGCAACCCCTCTACATTTGAATGCAAAATTATCTTCATTTGACCGAAATTTTCAAGATTATCTTTCTTCTTCAGATTTAACCGATTATATCTTCAAAGGCATTAAAAATTTAAAATTGGAATTTATCGAAACAAAATTTGTTAATGCAGCAATTTGGTTACTGTCGGCAAGTTGCATAAAAAAAGTCGGGGGTTTCAACCCCTGTTTTTTTCATTACGGAGAGGACAATGAATATTGTAATCGTCTTGAAAGCAAAGGATATAAAATCGCAATATTACCCAGTGCAATCGGGATTCATGCGCGCGAACACAGGCCGATATCATTTTCAAAAAGAAAAGAAAAATTACACTGTTTAAATTATGCAAAAATTGATTATTTCAAATCTACAAATGAAAGATCCTTTATTCGCTCACAGTATAAAATATTGTTTAATACTTGGGGTTTTAAACTAAATATTATTGAAAGAGTTATTATGGTTCTAAAATTTACTCGAGAATTCAAGAAACTACGTTCATGTAAACAAATTATAAGAACATCTGAGATGCCTTTTCTCAATACGGAAATGAAAAATCTCAAATTAAATAAAGTTCTCGAATGAAGATTAGTATAATTGTCCCAACCTATAATCGGTTAGAGCATTTAAAAAAATTAATAAATTCTGTAATTGTTCAATCTTACACTAATTGGGAGTTAATAATAGTAGATGATTTTTCTCAGGATAATACGATTTCGGAATTAAAAGAATTACAATCAGATAAAGTTAAAATATTTGAGCGAAGTAGTAAAGTTAAAGGGGCATGTTCTTGTAGAAATGAAGGTTTAATTAAGTCGGAAGGGGAATTGATTATTTTTCTTGATTCAGATGATTTATTAATGCCTTGGTGCCTCGAACAAAGAATGAAGTTCTTTAAAACTGGGGATTTCGATTTTATAGTTACAAATGGTATACTGATTAACCCAAATTCACAAAAATATTTTTGGAACTGTAAGAATGAATTTCAAAATTTGGATCGATTTTTTATGTTAGACAGTCCATGGTCAACAACTGGCCCAACTTTTAGAAAGTCTTGGTTAATTGAAAATTCAATAATTTGGGATTTAAAATTAAATATTTGGCAAGATGTAGACTTTCATATTAGCATTTTATTTTCAACCAATAATTACAAAGTGTTTTGGGATTCAAAACCTGATTATTCTATACTCGTAAACGAAAAAGATAGTTTAAGCCGGGTTGATTATTTTAATATCAAAAAAATAAAATCTCAATTTTACTTTGTTATCAAGCATTTTGAAAACAATAAAAAAAATATTTTTAGCACTATCTTAATTGTTTATTCCAATTTAATTAAATCTAGAAAATACTTGTTGGCTTTTAAATTAGTATTGTTAGCATGGAAAATCAACTCCGGGTTAACAATATTATTGGCATTAAATTGGCTTACGAATTTAATTACGTTGAATAGGGTCTCAATGTTTAATTTAAGAATTTCCAAACATATTCCGAGAAGTAGTTTAGGTAAATATCAGTGTTATGAAATTTGAAGTTTCAATTGTCATTCCTGTTAAAAATGGATTAAAATGGCTCAAATATTCTATACCTAAGATGTTGAATCAAAAGGGTGTCTCAAAAATGGAAATCATATTGATAGATTCAGAATCTGATGATGGATTGGAAGAGTATTTGGATTATTTGTGTGATTCAAGATTAAGGTATTTCCAAATAAATTCTAAGGATTTCGGACATGGAAAAACTAGGAATTTAGGGGTAAGATTAAGTTCTCATGATTTAGTTGTTTTCACCGTTCAAGACGCATCGCCGGTTAATGATACTTGGTTAATTAGTCTTCTTAAACCACTAATGGAAAATAAACTTGATGCATTATGTGGTAAGCAGGTAGTAATGGATCATAAATCCAAAAACCCAATTGAGTGGTTTAGACCGATTGAAAACCCTGATATTAGAATAATAAACATAACATTTGAAAGGTATAAAAGACTGGATTCAATTTCAAAAAAATCTATAACAGGATGGGACAATGTAAATGCAGCTTATAAAAAGTCTGTATTGATCAAACTACCTTTCCTTGATGTTAGTTTTGGAGAGGATGCTTATTGGGCTCATGAGGCACTACTTGATAATTTAAAAATAGGGTATAGCGATTTTTCAATGGTCGATCATTACCATCATTATTCAAAGAATCAATTTTTTGAGAGATACCTTGCTGAATTTCGTTTAAATTACGAATTATATGGACTGAAGCCGAACAAAAAAAAAATGAAACTAAAAATAATTGTAGGTTGGATTTTTCAAATGTATAAATTAAGGATTTCAATATTTGACATGCCATATTGGATGGTTTACAATCTTCGCAATATTTTATCACATAATTACTGTGTAAAGTATTTTCTCAACCTAAATGAAAATCAAATTTTAAATCTAAAGAATAACCCACTTTCAACCTCCAGCTACAAATAATGACACCATTAGTTTCCGTATTAATGACCGCATTTAATAGAGAACTATATATCGCTGAAGCAATTCAGAGTGTTTTAGATTCCACCTTCAAAGATTTTGAGCTAATTATTGTTGATGATTGTTCTTCCGATGATACGAATAAAATAGCAAGACAATTTGAATCCAAAGATCCACGTGTTAAAGTTTATCTAAATGAGAAGAATTTAGGGGACTATCCAAATCGAAATCGTGCCATCAGTTATGCAACAGGTGAATACATTATGTTTGTTGATTCAGATGATAAAATCCTTATCGATGGAATCGAGAATTGTATTAATACAATGATGAGGTTCCCTAGTTCAAGCTATGGCATATATTCTTCAAAATTAATTAGAGAATTACCCATAGCCTCAAAGAATGCAATACATCTTCATTTCTTTGAAATTCCTTTTTTAATTGTAGGACCAGGTGGTACAATACAAAGGAGGGAATTTATTAATTCAATTGGGGGTTACCCTGAAAAGTACGGCCCGGCGAATGATATGTATTATCATCTACTTGCAGCGTCAAAAACAGATATTGTTTTACTAAACTTTGAATTTATTTATTACCGTCGCCATGATGGGCAAGAAATAAATAATAAGCTTAAGTATCTCATTTATGGATATTTGTATTTAAAAGATGCCTTAAAAGAACTCGATTTATATTTAAATAGAAAAGAACTAAAGTGGTTAAATTATAAAAATAAGAGGCGACATTTTGTTAATCTAACCACATTTCTACTCAAAGAAAGGAATATTAAAGACTTTATTAAAGTCGTCAAGTTAACTCGTTTTACGTTTAAAGATATGTTAATTGGAATTTTTCAGATTTAAATGGATTATCCTTTAATTTCCATTATTACACCTTGTTATAATTCTCAAGAGTACCTTAGAGAAACTATAAGTTCAGTTCTTAACCAATCGTATAGAAACTTTGAATGGATACTTATAAATGATGGATCGTCGGACAAAACTGAGGAAATCATTTTGGAAATTGAAGATGAAAGAATAAAATACTTATATCAAGAAAACAAAGGGCAATGCGCAGCTTCTAACCTTGGATTATCTCAATCAAAAGGACAATTCATTAAATTCTTAGATTCAGATGATTTATTGAATGATACTCATCTTGAAAATTTGGTGAAGTGTATAGTCGATAATGAAACCCTTGTATCTTGTGCTTGGGGCCGTTTTTATAAAAATGATATTAAAAGTTTCAAAAAAGAGATAGAAGATGTGTCTAAAAGTATGGAATCTTTTAGGTGGTTAAAAACGGCGTTAACACAGCGTCATGATATGATGCCAGGATGGTTGTGGTTAATTCCAAAAAAAATAATAGAAAAAACAGGGGGGTGGGATGAGCGTTTCACTCTGAATAACGATTTTGAATTTAGCGTCAGATTACTTTTGGCATCAAAACAAGTTATATTTTGTAATCAAGCGATTCTATACTACCGAACAAATTCAAATACTTTGTCGTCAATTTTTAACGAAGAAAGTCTGAGCAACGCCATTAGTTCAAATTTGTTAGGAATTGGTTACATTCTTGAAAGGGAAAACACCAAATTTACAAGAAGAATTTGTGCAAATCGACTTCAAGAATGGGTTTTCATTACCTATCCGACTTATCCTAAATTGTATCGTTTAATACAATCTGAAATTAAAAAGTTGGGTGGGAGTAACTTAAAAATTGGAGGTGGAGTGAAAATACAGATATTTAGATTGATTTTTGGATGGAAACTAACTTTGAGAATAAAGGCTCTAAAAAATAAAAAATGGAAATAAAGATTGTTGTTGCTTGTTTTAAAAAAGATATACACCTTGCAAGAATTTGTGTGGCAAGCGTACGCTATTGGTATCCAGATATCGATATTTACTTACTTAAAGATTTGAGTTTTGGTGATTTTTCGACAAGAGAAATTGAGATAAATTTTAACTGTAAAATTTTTAAAACGAAAAGAAAAAAATTTGGATGGCCTTGGAGTAAGCTAGAGGTGCTTTTCCATGAAGAAAAAGCCTTATGGTTTTTTATAGATTCAGACATTGTTTTTGTAGGTCGTGTTTTGGACAATTTTTCCGAAGTTGGATATTCTACATTTTGTGTCACTGGTGAAAAACTCCCTTCAGAATCAGATCCGGAGATAAACGCTAATTACTTAAATATTGAATTAGTCAAATCTAAAATTAATCAAGACTATTTATACCCAGGTTTTGTATTTAATGGCGGTCAGATACTAATTTCCTCGGGATTATTAACTCAACACGATTTTGCAGATGTCATCTCCTTTGATATTGAAATCAAAAATAAGTTTCCCGAAATTTTTAAACATGGTGATCAGGGTATTCTGAATTATAAATTGTCATCTTTACACCAACAAAAGAGAATAAATTTAGTTTATTTGGACTTTTGGGCATGGCCAAATACACCTCTTGCTAAGTCATTTAATTTAGATGAGATAGGAAATAAAAAAAGTAGGCCTTATTTAATCCATTGGGCTGGTATGAAGCCTATTAAGTTTAGTAAAACTCCACATATTGAAATATTAAATTTTTACGAAAACTATTATTACAATAGGATAAGATTTTCATTTTTAAAAAAGAACTTTCGCAAGCTCAAAATGAATTCTATTTCATTTATTAAAATTTCTAAATATAAATTATTCAATCTTAAATATAACTAAAAAATATCATGGATAGTCTCAATCTAAATTCAAGATTTAAATGGGCAATTAAATTAATTGAGAAAAAAAGAAAAGCACAAAATGATTTAGTGATTTTTGATGTTGGAACAGAAAATGAACAGCTTAAAAATTATTTTAATTCAAAAAGCATCCGTTTAAAATGTTTTGATATTTTACCCAAATCTGACTCAGTAATTAAATGGGATGTAGAAGAAACGTGTCCAACTCAAGAGAAAGCAGATATTATTGTCTTTCTTGAGGTAATTGAGCATATTAATAATCCGATACTTGCCTTAAGAAATATTAAAGATGCGTTAAAACCTGGAGGACTACTTATCTTGTCCACTCCAAATCCTGAATGGAGTCGTTCGAAGATAGAGTTCATTTTCAGAGGTGAAATGACAATGTTTACACAAAACGATTTAAATGTTAATCATCACGTTTATCCTGCTATCTCGAATATTCTTAAATATCAATTGAGCCAAATAGGTTTCACTGATATTGAATACCAAACATTAGGCACAAAAACAAAATTACTTGATAAAAACCTATTAAGTATAAGGCTGCCAATTCAAATTTTATTACGAATGGCATGTAGATTATTAGAGAATAGAAATCATAGAACGATTGGTGGTATTTACGGGTTTTCATGTAGAAAACCGATATGAAATGCAACATAGTCATCCTTACCCAGTCACCACTCTCTAAAGCACCACGGGTGGTGAAAGAGGCTAATGCCCTTGTTAAGCAAGGATATGCTATCTCTATTTTTAGCATTTGGTATTCAGATGCTGTAGTTCAATTAGATAGGTCTTTAATTTCGAATAAAATAAATTACTTACCAGGTGTAGACCTTCGAAATAAAAATAGTTTTAGGGTATTTTATTTAAGGTCTATAAATAAGATCTCACGTTATTTAGTGCGATTTTTAAAGCTTCAAACAAGACATGCTCTGGGATACGGATACAAGACATACTTAAAACGCTTAGTAAAGGAAAATGCTGATTTATATATCGGTCATGAAGAAATGAGTTTGCCGCTCATTATTGACTTAAAGAAAAAAAACAAAAAAGCAGTTTTTGACTTCGAAGACTTTCATTCTGAGGATTTATTACCAAAAGACCGTAGATACCGCCCAATTTCTCTACTAGAATCTTATGAAAAAGAAGTACTATTTAAAGCCGATTTAACGTACACAACTTCCAAAGAAATGGCTAATGCGTTTACATTAAAGTATAAATGTAATATCCCACAGGTAATTTATAATTCTTTCGAGTATAGTGAAATTAGTCATGTGGAAAGTGTTGAAAATTCGTTGGTTTGGATTTCGCAAATCATTGGACCAGGAAGGGGTTTGGAGTTATTATTTGAGGCACTAAGTTTTGTGAAACAGCTCATATCAGTTCATTTAATAGGTGAAAATAAGTTGCCCTTTGAAATTATTAAGGATATCCCTAAAAACGTAAAGATTGTTTTTCATGATTCTATCTTGCCAACAAAGATTCCACAATATTTAACGCAATTTGATTTAGGAATCGCTTTTGAAGATCAATTGCCAATTAGCAGAGATTTTACAATTACAAATAAAGTATTTCATTATTTCAATTCTGGTATAGGTATCTTAGCAACTTGTACTAATGGTCAGAATGAAATAAAAAAGCTTGTCCCAGAAGCGGTGGAATTAGTAGAGCGCAATCCTAAGCAAATTGCATTATTAATTGATCAGCTTTTATCAGACAGAAGTCGCATAAAAAAGATGAAAAAGGCTAGCTTAACCGCAGGAAAAACTTTGTTCAATTACACAAACGAATTAAATAAGCTTACTACATTAATCGAAAATGTCATTTCAAATTAGGCCTTGTATTATTATGCTTCATCATGTTGGTAATGGAGAGGTTTTCAAATCATTAGAGCCTTATTCAATAACAACAAGAAAGTTCATTGAATTACTTGATTTCATAGAGTACGAAAGATTTGAAACGATAACATTTCAGGATTATCGCCTTTTTAATTTGAAGAAGAAAGTGGTTATCACATTTGATGACTGTTCAAGAGAATTACTCGTAAATGCTGTACCTGAATTAGTAAAGCGAAATATGAAAGCGGTATTTTTTATCCCTACCAATTTTATCGGTGGTAAAAATGATTGGGATATAACCGAAGGAAAGGAAGAACTACAGTTTTTTTCAGAAGAGGATATCAAATACCTAAGTTCTTTCGAAAATTTTGAAATAGGGTCCCATTCTCATTTTCATAAGAAAATGGATGAATTAACAGAAAAAGAAATCCAATTCGAATTTTCTCATTCCAAAAAAATTATTGAACGAATTACTGAAAAATCAGTAATTTCTTTCGCTTATCCATTTGGACGCTTTTCAAACAGCTCCCAGAAGATAATTAAAGAAATGAATTACCGATTTGGATTAGGAATCTATGTTCCATATGAAAATAAAAGGTTGTTAAGACGATTTATTTATCATAATAATGATACTTATAATACACTTAGGAAAAAAACCAGTTTTATTTATTCCGTGTTTCGAATGTTAAGAGATAAGGTTAATTCTTGAAAAAAGTCCTCATCATATCTCCCCATTTTCCTCCGATTAATGCTGCAGACATGCATCGTATCCGTATGAGTCTGCCTTATTTCGAGAAATACAATTGGAAAGCACATATTGTAACTGTTGACTTAGGATATGTTGAAGGATTTACTGATAATATTCTATATGATTCAGTGCCAAAAGGAACTGAAATCACATATGTTAAAGCACTAAATCAAAAATGGACAAGAAAAATGGGTTTAGGAAGTCTATCAATTCGTTCATTACCCTATTATTTTTCAGCGGTTAATCAGATTTTAAAGAAAGAAAAATTTGACTTGATATTCTTCTCAACTACAATGTTTCACGTGGGTGCGTTAGGGGCTTTTTGGAAACGGCGGTTTAAAATACCTATCGTATTTGATCTTCAAGACCCATGGAGAAATGACTTTTATTTAAGTAAACCAAAGAACGACCGCCCTAAGAAATTTTACTTTTCCTATTTGCTTTTAAAGTGGACAGAAATGATTGGGCTTCCCAAAGCCGACGGTATCATTGCAGTATCTGACGCATACTTGATTGAAGCCGAAAAACGATACCCAATTCTAAAATCCATTCCAAAAAAGTTGATACCATTTGGTGTATCAAATTTGGATTTTGCCTTCGCAAATGAAAAATTAGCGTATCCATTAAAAACAGGTAAAATTAATGTTGTTTATATTGGAGCAATTACTCCAGGATTTATTCCTGTTATTTCCGCTTTTTTCAAAGAATTAAAAAGTCAACATATCGAATTAAAAAAATATCACTTTTATTTTCTGGGTACCTCTTACGTAAAAGTTGAAACAAAAGGATTAATACAGAAATTAGCCGAAGAGTTAGAACTCAAGGACTTCATTACAGAACTACAAGATCGACTAGGTTATTTTTCATCATTGGCAACATTAAAAAAAGCTGATATCCTTTTTATACCGGGTTCAATTGATCTGCATTACAATGCATCTAAAGTCTATAATGCGATAGTTTCAAAAACGCCTATATTTTCAATTTTCTCATCTTCAAGTGAAGTAAAAAAAATAATTGAATTCTCAAATGCAGGGGAGGTAATTTCATTTGAGAATGAATTTGATATTAAAGATAAAATTAGTTCTGAAATTAAGAAGTTCTTGACACTTTTAGAAAAAGAATATGAGTGTAAAATCCCAGTTGAAATTACTGCCGAGTCTCGGACAATACAATTAACTGAATTCTTTAATACAGTTCTTAAATCCAGTTGAAAAAACTCGCCATTATATCATCTCACCCCATTCAATATAATGCGCCGCTATTCGCATTGTTGGCAAAGGACGATAAAATTGATTTGAAGGTGTTTTACACCTGGGGAGTTGATTCGATTAAAGAAAAATACGACCCAGATTTTCAACAAAACATCAAATGGGACATCCCTCTACTTGAAGGCTATCAATACCAATTTTTAGAAAACACGTCAAAAGACCCCGGCTCTCATCATTTTAAAGGCATAATTAACCCAGATTTGAATCAGGAAATTGAAAAATGGGGTGCTGACATTGTTTGGGTTTGGGGCTGGGCTTTTGATAGCCACTTAAAAGCACTTCGTTATTTCAAAGGAAAAAAAGAAGTTTGGTTCAAAGGCGACTCTACCTTACTTGACGAGTCCAAAGGATTTAATTTAAAAAAAATCTTAAGAAGAGTATTCTTAACATGGGTATATCGCCATATTGATAAAGCCTTTTATGTCGGCACTCACAACAAAGCCTATTTTATCAAGCATGGCTTAAAAGAAACACAATTGGTTTATGCACCACATGCTATTGATAATGATCGATTTGCTGACCCTACAGGTGAATATGCCAAACAGGCAAAGCAATGGCGCAAAGAGTTAGCAATTGCTGAAAATCAAAAAGTAATTTTATTTGCTGGAAAATTGGAAACAAAGAAAAATCCATTTTTTCTTATCTCATTAGCAAAAGAACTTCCTTCAAACGAATTTAAATTCGTCTTTGTGGGGTCGGGGCCTCTTGAAGAAGATCTTAAAAAACAAGCAACTAAAAATTGTATTTTTTTAGGGTTCCAGAATCAAAAAATGATGCCAATAGTATACCGTTTGGCAGATGTATTTGTTTTACCATCTGTAGGGCCCGGAGAAACCTGGGGTTTGGCCATCAATGAGGCTTTGGCTTCTGGAACTCCGGTTATAGTCTCAGATAAATGTGGTGGCGCTAAAGATTTAATAGATACTTCGAATGGAATAGTCATTCATAAAACAACTGAGTTTAAGAACTTAACTCTATGGATAAAAGGTTATAAGAAAGTGGAAAGTACTTTTTTGAAAACATTGAGTGTACATGCTTACCAAACTATTATCAATACCGTAATTAGTCAAATTCAATGAGAAACTTTTTGAGTTTTCTTGTAGGCTTTTTTTTCGGGTATATTATCTTTAAGGAAACCTATTCTGCTGTTTCTGTTGGTATTTTATTCATTTTAATCTATCGTATTTTTTTTGAATCTAATCGGCAATTTGTATTTCGTGAATGGGCCTTGTTTTTATATTGTTTAAATTATTTGATAGCGCCTGCAATCACCTACATTCAGCCCGAAGAGTTGGTTACTTATGGTATGAAAATCCCAAGAGATCAATATTTCAATTTAGCGCTTCCAGGTTATATCTTTTTTGCCATTGGAATGCTTATTATTCCAACAAAAATTTTCCGAATCGATTACACTAAAGTTGATCAAAGTGCACTCGTTAATAGAGACTTTTTAGTTATGGTTACATATGTGGGTCTTCTCTTAAGAGTTACAAGCAGTTTTTTTCCTGGAGAAATAGGTTTTATTATTTACCTGATTGCAATGGCGCGTTTTGTTTCGGCTTTTGCATTATTCTCAATTTCAAGGCGGTATTGGATTTATCCTGTAACGGTCCTTCTTTTAGAATTGGCATACGCATTCGTCGCTGGAATGTATCATGATGCAATCATGTGGGTAATTTTCTTCGCATTGTTCTTTATTTATGCAAGAAAACCCAAAATACAAGTAAAGTTAATTGGTGCTGGAAGTCTCATTCTATTCGTTCTATTAATCCAAGCTGTTAAAGTAAGTTATAGGGAGGTAGCATGGCAAGATGCTTCCAAACAGAATTTAACTACTGCTACAACTATCGCAACTGATAAAGCTTCGACTGAGATCTTACTTGGCGAAAATAACCTGCTTTCTACATTAAATAGGGGTAACCAAGCCTGGATTTTTGCGAGTACGGTTGACAATATGGATAGAAATAAGAATTTCCAAGGAATGACAAACGTGAACAAGTATTTTGAAGCCGCATTACTTCCACGATTCTTAGCGCCCAATAAACTGACCTCTGGAAATAAGGAAATATTTAACGAGTTTTCAGGACATACCATTAATGAAAGTACATCAATGGGCCTCGGTATTTTTGCCGACGGTTATATTGCTTATGGCGCATGGGGCGTTTATATTTTTGGTTTTGCTTTGGGATTAATTTTTGCTTTGACCTTTAAATTAGTCGAGCGATGGTCAAAAATCTCACCGTTTTATGTACTTCTTTTATTGCCGTTATTGAACTATGCGGTGCGGCCCGATTGTGAGTTGCAAACTACCATTAATCACTTGTTTAAAGGCGTTCTGCTTTACGGGTTTTTGGTTTACCTGACACGTAAACGCTTTACCCTTGATTCGCAAGAGAATAAGCGTAAATTGGTTCACCTTAATCTTGTGAGTAGCAAATAAATTTCTATGTGCGGCATAGCCGGTCAACTTTCCAATTCTAACATTCAGTCTGATTCCAAATCCGTTTTGGCAGCTTTGGCGCACCGTGGCCCTGATGCCCAAGCCTTTTGGTCATCGGAAACTGTTTGCCTGTGGCATGCGCGCTTGAGTATCATTGATACCGATGCGCGGGCGAATCAGCCGTACACCGATGTTACGGGTAGGTATGTGTTGGTGTTTAATGGGGAGATTTATAATTACCAGGCTTTGAAGGCGACGCTCAGTTTTGAGTGGCAAACGAGTTCGGATACCGAACTCTTGATGGAGTGGCTCAAGGCCTATAACCATAGTCGCTTAGATGAGCTTGAAGGGATGTTTGCGTTTGCGTTTTACGATACCCAAGCCAATATTTGCTTGTTGGCGAGAGATCGCTTCGGGAAGAAGCCGCTATACTTGCACAAAACCGATGAGGTGTTTTCGTTTGCGTCTGAGGTGAGGGTATTGCTTCAAATGCAGCCCGAAGCGGCGTACACGACGCGTCAGCAACTCAGTAATTGGTTGTATTGGCAAACCATACCTGGGCAAGAGACACTTTTGCCTGAAATCAAGCAATTAGAGCCGGGGACTTACCTTGTTTGGGACAATGGCGCTCAAGAAAAAGCTTCCTTTACCAATTGGCAAGCGCCACAAAACGAAGTAGAGGTTTTGGGTGAATTGAAACGTTTGGTTGCTGCAGCGGTTGAGAAACGTTTGGTTGCCGACGTACCTTTTGCTACTTTTTTATCAGGTGGGGTAGACTCCAGCATCATTACCGCCTTAGCGGCTCAACAACTAGGGGCCTCGTTGAATACCTTTACGGTTTCTTTTGATGAAGCAGCTTTTTCGGAGCATCATATTGCTGCTGAGGTTGCAAAGCGCTACGGTACCCAACATCATGAAATTCGGCTTACACCCCAAGACTTCTTGAAAGAAATAGAAGCAGGTTTGGCCGCTACAGACCACCCGAGTGGTGATGGCTTGAACACCTATGTTGTTTCGAAACATACGCAAGCTGCGGGTTTTAAAATGGCCCTGTCGGGCATTGGTGGCGATGAATGGTTTTTGGGTTATCATTACTTTACGGC
>Ga0102831_1000628_pt1 | contig 15818 bp, 22 predicted proteins | sample ColrivemetaGS747_FD_84508 | JGI IMG/M metagenome (GOLD analysis project Ga0102831, IMG submission 84508) | Estuarine microbial communities from the Columbia River estuary - Freshwater metaG S.747 | ecosystem: Environmental > Aquatic > Marine > Intertidal zone > Estuary | place: USA: Columbia...
AATGGAATGGTTCGGACATTTAACAAGTGGTAAAACACATCAAGATTTCTTCGCAGGAAGAGTAACAGATTATTCAAAATCAACCGCTGATTGGAGCGATTTATAAAAACAAAATGAGCAAATTAAACGTAGACACAAGTAAATGGGTGAAGGGTAAAGATTTCCCTGAATGGATGGATGAGATTGGTACTTCTATTATCTCGCAAGGATATCTACTACCAGATGAAAATGTATTTAAAGCATTTAATCGAGTAAGTAAAGCAGCAGGACGTAGATTAAAACGTAAAGATTTAGTACCATTCTTTTTTGAGGCAATGGAAAAAAATTGGTTGTGTCTTGCATCTCCGGTTTTATCAAACTTAGGTACTGAACGTGGTATGCCAATTTCATGTTTTGGGATTGACACAGACGATTCAATTGAGGGGATTGCATTAGCAAATTCTGAGTTGATGCGTTTGTCATCTCAAGGTGGAGGTGTTGGTATCGGTTTATCTCGTATTAGAGGTAGAGGTAAAGAAATTTCTGGGAATGGAGTATCTGAAGGTGTAGTTCCATGGGCTAAAATTTATGATTCAACTATTCTAGCAACCAACCAAGGTTCAGTTAGAAGAGGTGCAGCATCTGTAAATTTACACATCAACCACCCAGATATTGAAGAATTTTTGATGATTCGTCGACCAAAAGGAGATGTTAATCGCCAATGTTTGAACTTACACCAATGTGTAGTTATTGATGATGATTTCATGAATAAATTAGAGGATAAAGAACCACGTGCTTTGCGTTTGTGGGGTGAAATTCTTAAAACACGTTTGGAGACAGGTGAACCTTACTTAATGTTTGAAGATAACGTAAATAACAATAATCCTCAAGCATATAAAAATAATAACTTGCATGTTTCTATGACAAACATTTGTTCTGAAATTGCACTTTATACAGATCCATTACATTCATTTATTTGTTGTTTATCTTCATTGAATTTGGCACGTTGGGACGAATGGAAAGACTACAAATTCGAAAATGGTATGACTTTACCTGAATTATCATGTTGGTTCTTAGAGGGTGTATTGCAAGAATTCATCGACAGAGCTAAAAATGTTAAATTTATGGAAAACACTTACCGTTCAGCTATTAAAGGTAGAGCAATTGGTATTGGTGTTTTAGGATGGCATACATTCTTACAAGAAAAAGGTATCCCATTTGCAGGTTTACAAGCAAATTCTTACACTCGAATTATGTCTCAATTTATTGAAGAAGGAGCATTAAAAGCATCTCGTGATCAAGCAGTTGAATATGGAGAACCAGAATGGTGTAAAGGTACAGGTTTGAGACATACACATCATTTAGCAATTGCACCAACAGTATCAAATGCTAATATTTCCGGTGGAGTCTCCCCCTCAGTTGAACCAATCCCAGCAAATGTATTTAACTTAAAAACAGCTAAAGGTACATTTATCAAGAAAAACCCAACATTGGAACGTTTACTTGAATCAAAAGGATTTAACATCGATAGTATTTGGGAACAAATTGCTAAAGATAAAGGTTCGGTAGTAGGTTTACCTGATCATATCTTATCACCTGAAGAAAAAGAAGTATTCTTGACATTCAAAGAAATTAATCCATATGAAGTTGTTCGTCAAAACGGTATTCGTCAAAAACATATCGATCAAGCTATTTCATTGAATTTAACATTTGATCCATCTGATTCACCAAAATATATTAGTGAGGTACACAAATTAGCCTGGAGAGAAGGTATTAAAACCCTATATTATATGCGCTCAGAAAGTATTTTAAGAGGAGATAATCTTCAACGTACTGCTGACTGTGTTTCTTGTGAAGGATAGTATATGTATGACCGTAAATAGGTTTCTTTAATTGTTTTCTAAAACTATTATAAACCTAATTGAAACCGAATGAAAAACCTTTTACTGTCTTTATTACTTTTAGTAGTAACTTTTAACCTATTTGGACAAGCTCCCAACGCACCTGGAAATGGTATTTATGCCCTAATTCACCCAACTTATCAAGTTGGTCCAACTGCTTCTGGGTTCACAACAGCTAATGTAACGTTACAAAATACCACATTAACGAAATTTACCGCAACACAATTTCGTGTGTTTTATGACAAAATAGCATTTACAAATGCTACCGTTGCTTTAATTGGTTCAACAACCAACTTGGATATGCAATATGTAGTTAATGCCGCTAATGGTTACATTACTATTACGCTTGTATACACAGGTGCTTCTTCAACTTATACTTTAGCGGGTGGGGAAAGATTTGCAATTACATTCACACATGCTGCTCCTGCTGTATTTAATAACTTAGCTTCAATTACCAACTTAACTTGGACCGGTACAGCAACATTCCCACAATATGCTGCTAAACAAAATGGTATTGATACTACTTTAACATTATACAACTATGGTGGTGTATTTACTTTACCAACATTTACATTTGCTGGTACATTTACAAATACTACAGGTACAGGAGCTAAAAACTTATCATTAGCATTGCAAACTCGTCCTGCAGGTGGTTCTACTTGGACACAGCATTCAGCTTATACAACAGATTTAACTGGTAACTTTACATTTACCGTTAACTTAGATACAACTTATTGGGATGTGCGTTTAGCAATCCAAGGTGATACAATGGGGATTGGAAATGCTATTTCAGCAACTGATGCACAATTGATTAACCAATGGGTATTAGGTAACTCAACAATGTCAGGATTTGATTACTATACAGCAGATGTGAATGGTTCAAATAACGTAACAATTTCAGATGCTTATGGTGTATTTGCAAAAGTATCAGGTAATTTCACAGTATGGCCAAACAACGTTAAAAACGTTAAATTCTTTACAGCAACGGAATATGCTACAATTAACACCTCAGCTACTAACTACACATCAACAATACCAGGTGTAACTAACTTCACATACGAAATTATAGCAGGACAACCATCAACAGTAACATATTATGTTTGTGTGCCTGGAGATGCGAATGGAACAGGATATAATATGGCTCGTCAAACACCAATTGAAATCTTAATCACACCAACACCTGGAATTGAAAATCAAATCTATAATGTAATTGATAATACAGTTGAATATGATTTTCCAACATCTCAAATTGAAGTAAACGTACCTCGTTTAGCTGTAGATGCTGGAAATTTAGTTAATATTCCTGTAAAAATATTTACAAATGGAAAAACATTAAATTCATTACAATTTGGATTAAAATACGATCCAACAGTACTTGAATTTAAAAGTGCATATTCTACTTCGAATGTAATGAAATGGTTAACATATATCAACCCAAACAACGACGAAATTAAATGGGGTGGATATGATCCAACAAATAATAATTTATTACAAGATGGTAATGAGGTAATTACATTGCAATTTTTAGCTAAACAACCACAAAATGATTGGGCTGAAAGTCCACTTTACACAACTGATAAATTTGCAGGAGATGCTTATGCAAAAGATCTTGAAATTACTCCAACAAATGGAATATTACAAGTACTTAAATCAGTAAATGGTAAATTGATTGCTCCAAATACAATTGAAGTCAACCCAAACCCAGTATTAGATGATGTTGCTATTACTTTTAATGTAAATGCTGATACAAAAGCACATTTAGCAATTTATGATTTACAAGGTAGAAAAATTATTACAATTTTAGAAGGTGCATTACCCTCAGGACAATTTACATATGTAAAAGATTTAGGTAAATTAGCTCCAGGAATGTATGTAGTAAATTTATCTTTAGATAACGAAACTACTATTTATAATAAATTAATTAAACAATAATCTATGTCAGAAGAAACAAACAACGACGGTACTTGGTCAGGAATGAAAAAAACAATTATCGGAACACTTACTACAGTTATTACAGGTGGTGGTGTATGGTTATCAACAATTTTATTTGGAGGTCATTCTGAAGAACCTAAAGAGGAAACAAAAACAGAACAATCATCACCTTCAGCAGCTCCTGTAATTGTTAATGTTCAACAAAACCAAGAAAATAAACAAAAAGTTGAAAATGGTGGAGGAACAGTAATTCGTGAACGAGTAATTGAAAAACCATCTCAATCTGCTGCACCGGTTCAAAAACCACAAGAAGAATCATGGTAAGATTTTTATGTATATTATTGATGTTAGGGCTGTTTTCTTGTAAAACGGCCCAAGCTCAACCACCTCAAGGAGGTATTGGAACTGTTAAAACAGAACAATATCAAGCAGACTTTGAGAAAAAACAATCATTGGAAGTAGTATCCAATTATACCGATACAATTCAAGTGCCGATTCAATTACTTAAAATTGGTATAAACGCTGAATTGTATGAAATGTATCCTGAGCTAAAAGACAAACGAGTTGGTTTAGGTGTAACGAATATAGTAATTGAATATCTTGAATATACTGGAAGATTTACATTTACTGAAGAAAAAGAAGATATTAAACAAAGGATGATTGCCCAAGATAAAGCATCTGATAAGGGAATTTCATCCAATAAAATAGAAGTTAAAGGAAACGTTGTCTTAGCAAAATATTTTGTCTACATTGAAATTTATGATTTTTCAGTTTCAGAAGACGAAATAGTAAAATTAGACGGTAAAACTACGGTAACACAAACCACACGTTTAGGATTACAAATTAAATTTGTAGACGCCGAAACAGGACAAATTATCGTTGGATCAGGTTTAGGTGAAGCTAATACAGTTAAAATGTCATCTATTTTAGATGATATGGCTGAAGAAGTTAAATTTAACCAATCTACTATAGGTATTACTACTAAAAAAGCATTAGAAACTGCATCTTCTAGGGTTGTCTCAAGACTAATCTCTAAAGGTGTATTCAAAAGTTGAAACTAGTAGTACTTATATTGACATGTTTTTTGGGACTCACATTGAGTGCCCAATCATACATTTATAGTTATACAGATCCTTGCACAGGGGTATTGAAATCACTAAGTGTCCCTATAAATGGAAGTATAGCAGTTTCATACTATGGAGAAACCTCTTCATTTACAGGAACTGACTTTCAAAATGGAACATTTGAAAATTGGGCTAACCAAGTATTAACCCAATATCAAAATATTTCACCTTGTGCTCAAATAGTTGGTGTATCAACAGCAGTGAATGTAAGCCAATCAACAGTATTAAATACAATTGGTATACTAAATTCACTCTCAGCAATAGCTGATTTAGCAGGTTCAACAAATATTTTAGGAGGAGCAACTACAACTGTAACAGGAAGTACAAATAATAATACAAATAATAAAAACGAAAAAAATGGGAACAATAATAGCACTAATAGTAATAATAGCACTAGCAGCAATAGCGGGGTGGAACCTAACGGAACAAGCGGTACATCTACGAACGTACAAACTCCTTCACAAGAAACGGGGAGCCAAACAACCACAGGTACCGGAAGTGGAGAAAATGGAGGAACTACGTCAAGCACTGGAACAGAAACAGGAACAAGTAGTTCAAGCACCGAACCCACAAGCGGCTCTTCTAGTAGCACAACTACAGAACCAACTACAGAAGGAAGTACTAGCACTGGAACAAGCAGCAGCACAGAAGGAAGCAGCACCCAAGGTAATCCTTCAGGAAACGGTTCATCCGGAGAAGGTAGTCAAACAGAAACGCAAGAAGTACAGACCCCGCAAGAAGAAAGCGGCAAAACAAATATAACTGGAGGTAGTACAAATACTATTAGAGGTTCTACCACAACATCAGGTAGCTCTAAAAGTAAAGAAGGTGGAAAACCATCTGTTGTAGCATCAAGTGATTTTGTTGGATTTAATTTCAAAGACTCTGAGGTAACTACTGGTTTAAAAGTAACTGGTGGTTACACTTCTTTACGTTGGGATGGTAAACGTAGTTGGGGTGTATTAGGTGACTATACTTCCGCATTAAAAGGCCCAAATATCACAGGATTTTATGCTTGGATGAAACCTAAAGCAGTTACCATACTTTCAGCAACAGCCACTATGGGATTTGAAGGAACTGGTTCACTTTATGGAACCCTTTCAGGTGGTCAAATGTTTTCATTTGAAAAAATTAAATCTCTTAAAGTCATTTATATGGCAACAGTATCATATGGTGCTGTTTTTAGAACACAGTTTTTAGGTACAGCTGTAATAGCAGGAGGTATGTATGATTTAAGAGTAGGTAAACGATTAGATATTAAATTCACAGATTTAATGGTTTATTCTCCTTACGTAAGTTATTATAATGATATAGTAATGCAATCCCCATTTGTAATGATTCCTAGTATTGGTGTTAATATAGGTATAACTAAGAAATTTAAATTTAACATAAACGCAGGTGGAGCTTGGTCTCTAGGTAACTCTACCCTAAATTATACAGTAACATGCGGAACAAGATTAATGGTTGGGCAATAATATTTTTTATATTATCTTCATGTAACTTGTTTGCTCAAACATTTACATATTCTGGATATATTAGAAACGCGGATGGTACAGGTGCTGTAAATGTACCCGTTAAATTATATAAACGTACTACCCCAACATTAACAGGCTTTACATCACAACAAAACTATAACGGACATTCATATTATCGCTCAACTGGAAGTGCTTTTTGGACAGATGCAAGAAATGCTTGTACAAATATGGGGGGTTATTTAGTAACTGTAACTTCTGCTGCTGAAAATAATTTTATATTTGGTCTATGGCCTTCGGGATGGATTGGTTTAACAGATGAGGTAAATGAAGGTGTGTGGAGATGGGTAACAGGTGAGACATATTCATACACATCATGGAACCCAGGTGAACCAAACAATGCAGGTAATGAAGATTATGTACAATTTGTTGGGGGTGGTAAATGGAATGACTTACCAAACAATCAATCATTACCGTATGTAATTGAATTTAATTATATAGTAACTTTTACACCGTGGGTCCTACATCAAACTATTTATACAAATTCATTGGGATACTATTCATTTTCCCAATCTACAAACCCATCAGTTGAATGGTACATACAAATAGATGCACCTGCCCCAACAACTCTTCATCAATTAACAGATCTAAGAGGTGTAACCGATAATGTATTGGGTAATACAGCAAGAAAAAGTATCCATTGGTTACAATATGACACGAACAATGATGGAAAAATAACAGTATCAGATGCCATTTACATTAATTTGAAAAAAAATGGATTAGCAGCGTATTCTTATCCATCTAGAATATTTACTTCATCACAATATACCTCTTTAACAACAGGTACAACCGACTTACGCTCAACTATACCTGGTGTAAGTTCAATTACAATTAATACTCCTGTAAGCGGTACCACAACAGGAAATTATTATTTAATAGCTCCAGGATATAAGGGGCAAGTAACTTATTGATATGAAACAATTAATATTAGCGCTTATTCTATTACCATTTATTGCTTTTACCCAAACCGATGTAAAAGTAGATACTGTTTATTCAACAGCAAAACTTAGAGAACTAGGAAACAGAGACATTAGATTTGGTATCAAACAAATAGCAGAAGATATACTCTCAGAAAAATACAACCTATCAGATGAAGGTGAACCTATTAAAATAGAGGTATTTTACTTTGGTATTCCTAAACATACTTTACGAATAGCAGGTATAGAAAAATCAAATGTAATTACTCAAGTTGGAGTACGTTTATATTATAAAGGAGCTAAATATGAAGGTATAGGCGAATCTGAAACCGAAATCACAGCTGTAATGATTGAAGTAAAAGAAGGTGCTATCCCATTTGAAAAAATGACAGTATCTAATGCCTTAAAAAAAGCAATATATGAAGCAGTTACTCTTATGCCTTAGTTTCGTACCATTTCTTTCATTTACCCAAATCAAAATAGATGATGTGGGTGATGGATGGAAAGGAAAAGTTGAACAAGCTCTAACAATCGTAAAACAATACGATACAGAAAAATATAACCTACTAATTGAAAGCTGCACCCATATCAGTTATTCATTACTTTCATTTTCAACAACCGAGAATGGAAATACTATTTTAATTTCCCAAAAACAAATAATAGCAGGAAATATAAACGATTTAGCTGCTACTTTAGTACATGAATCACTACATTTATTCATTTTAAAAAATAAGTTAAAAATGCCTGAAAATTATGAAGAGGTAGTATGTTACACTTATGAATTAGAAATGCTTTTAAAAATCCCAAATGTAGAGCCTTGGTTAGTAAACCACGCAACCAAACAAATCGAATTTTATTCGAATCGTTAATATTTATAATAAAAGAAACATTATGAGAAAATTTTTTAGCCATCTATTTGATGATAACAATTCAATCAACGAGAAATCAGTTGTTGGATTCATCGCATTCCTTATGTTAGTGATTGCTTTAGCAGTAGATTTAATCACGGGGGCATATGGAAAACCATTATTAATCAACAAATTCATCTTTGATGGTTTTATGGTAATTGTATTAGGGTCATTTGGAATTGCTTCCGTTGACAAGTGGATTAATAAGAAAAACGATAAAAACGAGGAGGAATAATGAGTTTAAAAAGTTTACAAGAAAGAGCAGGAGTAGCCGCAGATGGTGCTTTTGGTCCTGGTACGATGAAAGCCGGAATGGCGTTATTGAAATTGACACCTGTAAGAGCAGCACATTTCTTTGCACAAACAGCACATGAAACCGGTGGTTTCAAAGCATTCAGTGAAAACCTAAACTATTCAGCACAAGGTTTGCAAGGTATCTTTGGAAAATACTTCCCTGGTAATTTAGAAGAGTCTTATGCTCGTAACCCTGAAAAAATTGCTAACAGAGTTTATGCAGATAGAATGGGTAACGGAAACGAAGCTTCAGGTGACGGATGGAAATACAGAGGTCGTGGTGCATTACAATTGACTGGAAAAGCTAATTATAAAGCGTTTGCTGATTATTTAGGAAAACCTGAAATTATGGAAAATCCTGATTTAGTAGCTACAACTTATGCTTTTGATTCAGCAATGTTCTTCTTTGACAAAAATAAATTATGGTCAATTTGTGATCAAGGTATTAATGATGCTGCTATTTTAGCTTTAACTAAAAGAATCAATGGTGGTACTCATGGATTAGAAGACAGAAATACAAAAACTAAAAAATATTACGAGTACGTAAAATAAAAATATGGATAAAATCAATAAAAATCAAATCCTCTTTAATTATAGAGATAACGATACAAACGAAACAATTCCAAATATTACATCTGTTGTATCTATTAGTTTAGCTGCATTTACAGAAGGAAAACTTAATTTCACCTCAGACGTAATAGGGAATATTAAATCTACAACTAATGAGAATGGGGTTTTATTAATTGATTTATTTAAATTATTTGATGCAAATCAAAAACTAATTTACATATTTAAAGAAAAATATTTTAAATATACTATAGGACTTAGATTAACAATTACTTCACAAGCTATGGATCCATATGCTACTACAGTAGAAATTGTAAATTTAGATACTTTAGAATGGCAAGATAATGCTGTATTTAATGGGTATGATTATGCAAACAATAATGGCTCATTCTATCCTGAATATACTGCTAATAAACCCACAGATTTAAAAACTTTAATGTCTAAATATAAAGAGCAAGAATTGCAATTTTTAGCAACAAAAGCTCAATATGAGGCAGATATTAAATCTAATCTAGACATTACCGTAGAAAAAGGACAAGAATATGAACCAGATACGTTTAGAAAAGTAATTACTCGTATTTTAGAATTTCAAAAAGGTACTTTAAATTCTGCAATCGATTACACAAAATCAACGGGATTAACAATAGAACAACAACGTTTAACAACAATTAATAATGTTATGGATATTTTAACTAAAATGTATCCTAATGTTACTATAGATGATGGGGAAGGAATCCCATATAATAATAAATAAAAAAAGATGGCATATACAAGAGAACAAATTGAAACAGCTGTAAAAGCTAAAGGATACGTTTGGTTTGAAGGCGCAAAAGACTTTGACGTAAACATCATTGGAGTTAGAAACTCTGCAACAGGTGATAAAGTAACAAATGTATTTGATGATACAATGACTGTATCCTACAAAGAAGGTGGTGAATGGAAATTTGCACAATGGCCTTGCACCACAGACCCAGGTAAAAAAGGTGTGATGGAATACCACAATGCAGCAGGTGTTGCTCGTTTAGTTGAAGGACAATACAGAGGTTCACATACCCTAGGTTTACACCAAGGAAAATATGAAGCATTAAAACAAGCTAAACCAGTTAAAGTTTACCGTGATGCTAATAAAGATATGACGTATAATGAAACCAAAATTGCTGAAGGTGTTTTTGGTATCAATATCCACAAAGCAGGTGCAGATTCTACTTACGTAGAAAACTGGTCTGAGGGATGTCAAGTATTTAAAAAAGCAGCTGATTTTGAAGCATTTATGGTTATTGCTCGTAAAGCAGCAGCTATTCATGGTAAATCATTTACCTATACACTTATTGAATCAGCAGATATTAAATAATTAAACTTTTACAAAAAAACTAGGCCCCCCAAAGGGGCCTTTTTATATTTACGGAAAATAAAGGTTATGTTATATAATACAAGCAATCCAAAAACCGTACATAGAGAGATTAAAAAATTACAACCTCTAAACTACAACCAATTTCGTTGGTGGAGACGCTTTGATACCAAAACCAAACCATTACCACGTGGAGCTAAATTCATTGACCGTATAAAAAACGGTGAATATGAATTTTCTCATTACTACTGGCAATGGAAACTTACCGAATTAGAACTCAATGATTTATACGTCAAATACAAAGGAGACGTACGAGAAATTATTATGAGTCATGCTGTTGATTTAGCTAGAAGAAAACGATTAATCGAGGATTTTGAGAAAGACGAAGCATCTCGTTTAAAAGCATTAAAAGATGGTTTTATGCGTGAGTTTGTAATGACAAAAGAAGAATTTGATGAGCATGTAATAGAATTTGGAGGTACAACAGAAGAGTTTTATTATTATTGTTTGAAAACATTTGATCGTTCTGGAAAACAGATGGAAAGACGCGGTCGACCTAAAAAAGTAGCATAAAATGAATCATTACCCACAACCCGGAGAAAAATGGCAACACTACAAAGGTGGTCAATATGAAATTGTAGCAATGTGTAACCATACAGATACAGATGAAGTACTTGTAATATATAAATCACTTTCATTTGGAGGTTTCCATGCTCGTCCGTATAATGAATGGCATGAACAAGTTGGAAAAACAGGGGCATTAGATTTTCCAATTTACCGTTTTAAAAAATTATGAATATAGAACATGACTACCTTAGACTCCTAAAGGACATCCTAGACAATGGAGTTAAAAAAGAAGATCGAACTGGCACTGGCACTATCTCAGTATTTGGAAGACAGATTAGACATAAAATGTCTGAAGGTTTCCCTTTATTGACTACCAAAAAGATGCCATTCAAAACAATTACAACTGAGTTGTTATGGTTCTTACGTGGTGATACAAACATTAAATTTCTAGTAGACAACAACTGTCATATTTGGGATGGCGATGCTTATAAAGCGTATGAACAATGGTATGAACATATGAGTAAAACCACACCATTTACTGTACCTAAAAAGTTTACACAAGATGAGTTAATTAAGGCAATTAGTCTTGATGCATATCATGCTGAGCATTTTGGCGAGTTAGGTCCAATTTATGGTAAGCAATGGAGAAAGTGGTCATATGAGGCTGGTGAGATTAATAAGGGAGGTATAGACCAAATCACAAATCTGATCAATGACCTTAAAACAAACCCAGACTCAAGACGATTAATGGTTAATGCTTGGAATGTAGGTGAGATAGACCAAATGACACTACCACCTTGCCATTATGGATTTCAAGTTTACACTCGAAAAACTACTAGAGAAGAAAAGATAACCAACCCAGGAAAATACAGAGCAATCTCTTTAATGTGGAATCAACGTTCAGTAGATACATTCTTAGGTCTACCTTTCAATATAGCATCTTATGGACTTCTACTTACAATCCTAGCAAAAGAAGTTAACATGATACCAGATGAATTAATTGGTAACCTTGGAGATGTTCATTTATATTCAAACCATATTGAACAAGCAAAAGAACAAATCACTAGAGAGCCAATGAAATTACCTGAACTTTGGTGTTTGGATGAATATCATTACTTAACGGATGAAGAATTGGTTGGTCCAATCCCATTTGATGAGAAAATAGAAAAATTTAGACCCGACTTTTTTACAATGCACAATTACGAAGCACACCCACATATTAAAGCCCCTTTAAGCAACTAATGGAACTACTAAACACACACCCAATTAAAAAATCCGACCTTGGTTTCCATGGAAATTTATTTGGCGGTAAACTTTTAAGCTGGATCGATGCATCCGCTGCCGGCTATTCAATGCAATTATGTGATACACCAAGAATGGTAACAGTATCAATTGACCAATGTAATTTTGAGAAACCAGCAAAAGAATCTCAATTGTTAAAAATTTATGGACATCCAAAACGTATAGGGAACACATCAATAACTCTTTACATGGAAGCAAGAGCACATAATGTTTACACAGGTAAACAAGATATTGTATTAAAAACAAATACTACATTTGTTCAAATTGATGAAGGTGGAAATCCAATTCCACTTAATGAAAAAGCTAAAAAAAGAATTAACGCAATGCTTGGAGAAGGCTTGGTTTTTGAAAAATAATTTTGTATATTCCGGTTATAAAATAAGAGTTATGACATTTAGAAAAAAAGTAAAATCCAAATTTAAATTATTTTTACGTAAGTTAGGGATGCTTTGTAAAGGACCTGTTGAACCTTCAAAACGAATCCGAATTTCAAGAACTATCAACCCAGATGGTAGTACTACTCAACATGAGCGTTTAACCTCCCAACCATTATTTGAAGGTAACACGTTTGAATCTGAGTTACACATTTACAATGAAATTAAAAAAACAGTAAAGAAAAATAAATAAACCAAAAATAAAAGTTATGAAAATCACAAAGGAAACAATCGCAAAAAGTCTTAAACCTGCAATGAATATAATTATTGTAGTTGCTGTAGGAACATCAATGTTCAAGTTAGGAGGAATGTATCAAGCATCTCAAAAAGAAGATACTAAAGTAGATAACCCATATGCACATGCATTTTCTCCTAAGGAAATCTCAATTGCTGTTAACGAATCTAATGAGTTAATCATGATTGAACGTGCAACTGGGCAATATATTGTATACTCAGATGAAATTGGTCAAACAATTTTTGGAATGTATGCAAATCGTATTCACCAAGAAGTAGCAAATGCTGGTAAATAGTATTAAAATCGGAATTGTGGTAGGAGCGGTTGCTGTTACCACTTTTTCTGTTACTAGACCGGAAATTAAATCAACTCAAGAAGTGCGCATTCCGGATAGTATAGACCAAGGAGCACCACCCTCATTACAAATGTATAAGTACATTAAAGCATACGCTGATACATTTGATATTCCATTAAGATATGCATTTGGAATAGCATATGCAGAAACAAGATATGAAGGCCCATTTCAATGGAAATACAACCCTGCTCAAATATCTTGTGCCGGAGCTGTAGGACCAATGCAAGTAATGGTTTCCACAGCACGTTATATTAATAAAGATAATGTATCTAAGGAAAAATTACGTACAGACATCAAATATAATGTGTATACTTCAATGAAATTGCTTCGTAGATTACATAATTTGAGAGGTAACTGGAAGTTAGTATTTGGAGAATATAATACAGGAAGACCTTGTGTGAACGGATACGCAGAAAGAGTATACAACCATAAAATAAATTGGAGATGAAAGAAGTAATTTGTATAAATGATAAAAACATGCCTGAAGGTGCAGCAGTAGTAAAAGGCCGAGAATATGTTGTAGTAGAAGAATTTATAAACAACTATGACCAGCGAGTTTACATCATTGAAGGTATTGTAAATGACGGTACTACCAAAATGGGATTACGTTGGATTGGATATGATGCATCTCGATTCGCAGAACCACAAACATTAATGACAGAAGTAAAAGAACAAGCATACGCAGAAGCATGAAAAAAGTAAAAATTAGCCACGAGGTACCATTTTGCCTCTTAGAACAAAGCAGAGAATTCAACGATTATGATTACTGCTTGCCTCATTTAATGGATGAAAATGAAGAATACCGTAATTTCTTCTATGAATCAAAGAAAATGGGACGATATATTGTAATGGACAACTCATTACATGAATTAGGTGAAGCCTACAATTCAGAACGTTTAATGCATTGGGTAAATGAAATTGAACCAAATGAATTTATCGTACCAGATGTATGGGAAGATTATGCAGCATCGGTTCGAAATGCAAAACTTTGGTCATACCCCGAACTCCCTATAAATACAACTAAAGTTGCAGTAGTACAAGCAAAATCAGCACATGAAGCACTATTATGTGTACAAGCATATCGTGATTTGGGATACAAAAAAATTGCATTCTCATATGGTGCTTCATATTACCATACAGAAATGTGTCCACATCCAAATGTTGATTTAGGTAAAGCAATTGGTCGTTATATGGTTTTACAAGGTTTGTACAAAGATAAAATGTTAACACAATATGATCGAGTACATTTACTTGGAACAGCATCTCCAATTGAATTTGGAATGTATAAAAATTTACCATTCATCGAATCAATTGATACTTCAAATCCAATTATGGCTGCAATTGGTGAAATGCCTTACACAAAAATGGGGTTACATATGAAGCCAATTGCAAATATGAATAAATATCAAGATATGAGCATTGATTTTGTTAATGAAGATCTTGTAGAATATAATGTTGAAATGTTTCGCACAATAAATGGACTCTAATTTGGAGTCCATGTTTTCTTTTAGTATATTTATACAAATAATAAGTTATGGAATATTTAAGTTTATATGATTACCTAGGAAAAGCCGCGGGCAATGAATTAGGTATGCAAGTTGCTCAAGCAGCTTATCAAGCAGGTGTTAAACCACAAGAAAGAGAAGTTTCTAATCCAAAATATACTGGAAAGGTACATTTGTATCCTAAAGATTTTTTAGATTTCCACTTTCGACCAGCAGATGAATTGCCTGAAGGGCATGATTGGACAGGGAACCTTGAAGATGATGATTTACCATTTTAATAAAAATATGAAACACGTAGTAGTTAGTCTTAGCGGAGGGATGGACTCCTCTACATTGTTACTTCGTTGCTTGAAAGAGTACGATACCGTAACAGCATTAAGTTTTGACTATGGTCAAAAACATAGAGTTGAGCTTGAACGCGCTCAATCATTAGTAAATTATATTAATGAAAACCCATCACGTATTTTTATTCATGATGAACTTCCTGATGGAAATATTTCTTATTCATTAGTAACTTATCGTCAAATTAAATTAGACGGATTAGTTGACCTACTTAATTCAGCTTTAGTAACTGGTGGTGATGATGTTCCTGAAGGGCATTATGCTGAAGAGAATATGAAAGCAACAGTTGTTCCCAACCGAAATAAAATATTTACTTCAATTACACAAGCTGTTGCACTTTCAATTGCTGAAAAAACAGGTGAGCAATGTGATATTGCAATGGGTATTCATGCTGGTGATCATGCAATTTATCCTGATTGTAGACAAGAATTTAGAGATGCAGATGATGCAGCATTTAGAATTGGAAATTGGGGTTCTGAAAAAGTAGGTTATTTTACACCATACCTTGAAGGTGATAAATTTACCATTTTACAGGACGGTGAAATTCTTTGTAATGAACTAGGACTTGATTTTAAT
>Ga0102831_1000634_pt1 | contig 15792 bp, 11 predicted proteins | sample ColrivemetaGS747_FD_84508 | JGI IMG/M metagenome (GOLD analysis project Ga0102831, IMG submission 84508) | Estuarine microbial communities from the Columbia River estuary - Freshwater metaG S.747 | ecosystem: Environmental > Aquatic > Marine > Intertidal zone > Estuary | place: USA: Columbia...
AATTGTCCGATTTCTAAATTGTTGAACACCGCAATTTCATTGGAGTATACTTTGGCTTAAGATGAAAATTATTTGAAGGAAAGACTGCTCGAAAGGGCGGTCTTTTTTGTTTTTTATTGTGAATGGGCATTGGTACAAATTTGGTCATTGATGACCAATTTTGCAAAAAAATGTAATAATTATATACGATAATCGGATATTTTCCGATTATCGTATATAATTATTACATTTGTATATGCAGCTATTGAAACAGCTTTCTTCTTTAGGTGATAATGCAATACCCCGCCAGGTATTGCTATCTATGCTCACGGAGTATAAAAGGCCCAACGACAAAATAAGCGAATTGTGTGCAGCTAAAATATTGATGCCATTGAAACGCGGACTCTTTGTTCTTCATCCCGATTTTTCTGGAAATAAGTCGGAAGTGATTGCGTTGGCCAATGTTTTATATGGTCCGAGCTATGTATCATTAGATTATGCGCTTTCCTTTCATGGCGCCATTCCCGAAAGAGTAAAAACGGTGAGTTCTGTAACGACCAAAATGAACAAAATTATCAAAACACCTTTGTCTACTTTTACTTACACGCATCTTCCTTTGCCCTATTATAGTTTCGGAATTGAAAACAGGGAGATTCAAACAAATAAATTTGTGTTAATTGCTTCTCCAGAAAAGGCGTTATGCGATAAAATTATTTGTACCCGCTCGCTTCAATTAAGAAGTATTAAAGAGGTTCATAGCTATTTTGCGGATGATATTAGAATTGATGCGCATTGGCTAAAACAGCTCGATGTGAAAGCGATTAAGCAATATACGGTTCATGCACCAAAGAAAAATTCTTTGGATTTCGTTGTAAAAATGATTCACTCTTTATGATTGCCGATTGGATTAAACAGTACAAGCCTCAAAACAAAGAAGAGACGCAACAGGCTTTGCGCGAAATTATGCAAGAAATTGCACTTGCAGCTTTGGCTCGTGCTGGGTTTTTCGAAAAAGCCGCTTTCTACGGAGGTACTGCTTTGCGTATATTTTATGCCTTGCCTCGTTATTCGGAAGATCTCGATTTTTCTCTTTTAAAAGTCGATAAGAGTTTTCGCTTGGCCAATTATTTAAATGCCATAGTGAATGAGTTCGAAGCTTTGGGCTTGAAGATTTCCGTGAACGAAAAAACTAAAAAATCAACAACAGCCATTGATTCAGCCTTTTTAAAATCAGAAACATTTTGGAGAGAATTGGTCTTGGAGGATACGACTACCTTTAATGTTGGTAAGGAGAAAATTTACATCAAAATAAAATTAGAAATTGACACCCAGCCTCCATCGGGATTCACTACTGAAGAAAAATTGTTATTGAAGCCATTTTCTTGTTATGTAAAATGTTTTAGCGCTTCTGACTTGTTTGCAGGAAAAGTGCATGCTTTGCTATTTAGAAAATGGAAAAACAGAGTGAAAGGAAGAGACTGGTTCGATTTCGAATGGTATATTAAACAAGGCATTCAGTTGAATGTATCGCATTTAAATAAAAGAGCAAAAGACAGCGGTGATTGGATTAGTAAAAAGGAAATGACATCTGCCGATGTACTGCGATTGCTGCATGAAAAAATAGAGTCGGTTTCTATGAAACAAGTGAAAGAAGATGTAGAGAATTTTGTTGCCGACTCTAGCGCTTTAGATATTTGGTCGGCAAAATATTTTAATGATTTGTTGCAGAAGATTAAGTTTTTAGAAAAGTGATGTAGGAAGCTGAATCCCGAGAATCGGGACGGGAAAAGATTTAGCAATCAGTCGGCTGACTGACAAGCGTTAGCTTCGCGAAACTTAGCAGAGGGGAGGGTCTTTTTTGTTTGATTATTTTGAACGGGCGTCCCGTAGAGACAGATAGAATCTGTCTTTAAAGGATTACTTCCTTTTCTTTTTCAGCGGAATATTTTTCTTTTTTAAGACAGATTCTATCTGTCTCTACGGGAGGAATTCTTTTTAATAATTAAACTCCCAAGCGCTTTTATAAGCTTCAATTTTCTCACAGTATTCTATAAAATCTTTGTAAAAAGGATGATTCGCCAAAGTAGCGCTGTTGCCTATTACCACTAGCTTTTTCTTAGCGCGGGTTAGCGCAACATTCATTCTTCGAATATCGCTAAGGAAACCAATTTCTGCGTTGTCGTTGCTGCGCACTAATGAGATGTATATAATGTCGCGTTCCTGGCCTTGAAAGCCGTCGATGGTTTTAATGGCTAGTTTGATGGGAAAGGTTTTAAAATCCTCATCTTCTTCTACCAATTGTGTTAGGTATTGTACTTGTTCTTTGTATGGAGAAATGATACCTACAGTTAAAATTTCTTGTGATGAAATTTGGTATTCGTTCAACAATAATTTCAAATGTTTGATGAGTAAAGTGGCTTCGTCGGGATTGCTGTGACTCAAACTTTCGGGATTCATGATATCATCGAAGCTACAGCCTGAAGTATCAATAAAATCAACAGGTGTGCGCAAGAAGGTTTCTTCTTCGTTGTAACTCAACAAAGTATTTTTTACAGAATCATCGGCCTTTAATCCTCCTTTGTAAAACTTATGATTCGAGAAATTCATGATGTTTTCGTGCATGCGGTATTGCGTGTTTAGCATCACCGAAATATTATCGATGTGCATGCAGCGTTCAAACAAAGTTTCTTTCAATCCTTCTGCTTCTGCTTTTTTCGATTTTACAGTGGGAGGTAATTGAAAATGATCTCCGGCAAAAATCACGCGTTCTGCACGTGTGATAGGAATCCAGCACATCGGCTCTAAGGCTTGTGCTGCTTCATCAATAAAGAGTGTAGAGAAGTGTCGGCTACGCATCATTCTACCCGATGATACTACGGGAGTGCAAGCAATTACTTGCGCTTTATCAAATAGAGATTGAATGATGTAATCTTCTAAAGTGTTGGCATCGCGCATGATTTGTTTGGCTTGCTGGTAGTACATTTGACGTTGCACTCTTTCTTCGCGATTGAAAACACGTTTGTATTTTCCTGCCATTTTGAAATATTCTTCGGCTGTTTTTCTGTAGTTTTTTAGGTCTTTGTAAGATTCGTGTGCCGATATTTTCGCATCTAAAGTATTCATCAACACTTCTTCGGAAATACGCGCAGGATTCCCTAAACGCAATACACTAATTCCTTCACGATGTAGTTTTTCGGTAAGCAAATCTACGGCGGTATTGCTAGAGCTACACACCAAAACCTGCGATTCGTTTTTGAGTGTTTCGCGAATGGCTTGAACGAGAGTGGTGGTTTTTCCTGTGCCAGGCGGACCGTGAATAATCGCAATATCTTTAGCAGAAACAATTTTATTTACCGCTTCATTTTGCGAAGCATTTAAACGTGCAATTTGAATTTTTGGGTCGCTGTGAAAAGCTGGTTTTTTAACTTCAAAAATAACATCGCGAAGTTGTCCGAGTCGGGTACTATTTGGTGCAGAAATCACCTTGTCTAAAGCGATATTCATTTCACGATAACTTGCTTCATCAAATAAAATATTCAATCCTAATTTTCCTTCTTCGCACCAATCAGGAAGTTCATCTAAGGTAGTAGAGAAGCGGATTTTATTGTGTCCGAGAATCTTTACGGTCCCTATAATTTGTACCGCATCGGGATGTTTATTGGAAAATAGTGCCGCTTGTTTTCCTCCAGAAAATTGATGAGGTTCATTAAAGTTGGTGGTGCGTTCGATGTCGAGAGACAAATATTCGCCAATACCAATTTCTTCGTTGCTAATAATTACAGGATACCAAGTCACTCCGCTTTCCTTGCGGTAATTGATGTTGTTGCGTGAGAAGTGCGACTGGTATTGGGCGAAATCTTCATCGCGTTCAATCTTCAAAAGCTTTTTGAGTTGCAATAATCTTTGCGGAGTTTCCATTGTTGTAAAAGTAACCAAACTAAGATAAAAAACTTAGGGCTTGTTGTATTTCACCAAAAGTAAGGGCAACTATTTGTAGATACATGCGTTCTGTAAGAAACACAACTATGAAAAAGATAATCCTTTCAAGCATTTTAGCAGTAGTTATTACTATTTCTGCATGTAAAAAACCAGTCGCTACTACCGATTGCGCAGGAACTACTTCAACCTATACCACCAGCGTTAAACCTATTTTAGATGCCAATTGTGTTACTTGTCACAATGGGTCGAATAAATCAGGTGGATATGATTTAAGCACTTATTCACATGCTAAAAATGCCAAAGATGGCATCGTTGGCTCTGTTCAACACGCTTCTGGATTTGCGCCAATGCCAGAAGGAGCTTCTAAATTAGATGATGCTTCTATTAAATTAATTAATTGCTGGTCGCAGAACGGTACTCCTGAGTAGGTTTCTTGTTATTACTTTTGGCCTCATCCTCGGTCCTTCTCCAAAGGAGAAGGATGGCTGTGTTTGCTAACGAGTAGTGGCTTCCTTCTCCTTTGGAGAAGGACCGAGGATGAGGCCTCGACACGATAAGTTACTTTTACTGTAAGCTTTTAATATACAACTCCTCCACCTTTTTTCGAGCCCACGGCGTTTTTCTCAAAAAAGTTAAACTCGATTTGATGCTCGGATTGCTCTTAAAGCAATTGATATTGATATGATGCGCCAATTCCTCCCATGGATATAGGTCGGTGAGATGTTCCAATATTTGTTGCAAGGTTTTGCCGTGTAATGGATCGTTGTTCATGCTTCTAATGTAGAAGAAAACATCTTATCTTCAAGGCCTGAATGGAAAAATTATTCAATTCTTATTTGGTTAAATGGACAGTGCTATGTGTTGCAGTGGGACTTTTGGTGGGCTGTGCTGTAGCCATTTTCCTGCTGGGATTAGATGAAATCATTCGCTTTACCAGAAATGAAATCGTTTACATTTATGCTTTACCCTTGGCAGGCTTGGTGATTGGCTTTGCCTACCATTATTGGGGAAAGGAAGTGGTGAAGGGAAATAATTTAATACTCGAAGAAATTAACGAACCCAAAAAACCCATACCATTTATCATGGCTCCTATGGTGTTGTTGGCTACTTGGCTCACCCATTTTTTTGGTGGCTCGGTTGGTAGAGAAGGTACTGCTGTGCAAATGGGAAGCACAATTGCCGATAGATTTACCATGTGGTTTAAGTTGAATAACGAGGATAGAAAAATTTTGTTGATGTTGGGTATCAGTGCCGGTTTCGCCGCAGTATTTGGCACTCCGCTAGCGGGAGCAATTTTCGCAATAGAAGTAATGGCCTTGGGAGACATTAGATGGAAAGCTTTTTTCCCTAGTATTGCCGTGGCTTACATTGCTCATTTCACTTGTTTAGAGTGGGATGTTTTTCACACAGAATACCACATTAATGTATTGCCTTTTATGAATGCGGTAAACTTAGGTTGGACTGCCTCGGCGGGCGTGCTCTTTGGTTTGTGTGCCTATTTGTTTGTGCTTAGTGGTGATGTATTTAAAAATGCCTTTGAAAAATATATCGCTTATGCTCCTTTGCGTCCCTTGATTGGCGGAATTGTCATCGTTATCGCAGTATACTTTTTAGATACCAATATCTACAATAGTTTGGGCATCGATCAAATTCAATTGTCCTTTTTTGTGCAAAGTGAAAGTCATGTTTTTTTAGTGAAATTATTACTCACCACATTTACTTTAAGTGCCGGATTTAAAGGCGGAGAAGTAACGCCTTTGTTTTTTGTTGGAGCCGCTTTAGGCAGTGCTTTATTTGCCTTTTTACCATTGCCGCTCGATTATTTGGCGGCCATAGGTTTTGTGGCCGTATTTGCTGCCGCTACCAATACACCTATTGCTTGTGCCATCATGGGCATAGAATTGTTTGGCATGAATAGCGGTATTTTTATGGGCGTAGCTTGCATTGCTGCCTATTTGTGCTCAGGCAAAAAAGGGATTTTTTCTTCGCAAATTAGTTCGTGGGCGAACTAAATAAATGTGTCTTCTGCATTTTAATGCAATAACTTTTAGCAAAAACAGTTAAATTGGCTCAACAATCTTTACAAATGAAACAGGTATTCATCGCAGCCTTTTGGCTTTTGGCTTTTAACTTTTGCTTTGCTCAACCAGTAGCTATTGGTAAATGGCGCGATCATTTGCCCTACAACAATGGCGTGGCTGTTGCTGTTGCAGGCGATAGAATTTATTGTGCCACAACTTCTGGTTTTTTTTATTACGACACCAAAGACAACTCGGTAAATAAACTCTCAAAGCCCGAGGGGCTAGCCGATGTAGGCGTAAACGCCATTGCTTATTCTTCTGCTTACAATACCACTATTTTAGGCTACGCCAACGGAAATATCGATTTAATTGTAGGTGATAAAATCATCAATTTTTCGCAAATACTTTACAGCACAGTGGTGGGCGATAAATCTATCAATGCCATTTTAATTGCAGGTGATCTAGCTTACCTTTCTTGTGGTTTTGGTATTGTGGTTTTCGATTTGGCTAAAAGAGAAATAAAAGATACTTATAAGATTGGCTTTAACAGTGCCAATATCTTTGTGAATGAAATTAAAATTTACAACGGAAAGATTTATGCGGCCACCAAAAACGGAATTTATGTTGCCGATGCTAACAGTAATTTCTTAAATGACTTTCAGCAATGGACAATGTTGTATGATTTGCCGCTAGGTTCTTATAACACCATAGAAGTGGTGAACAATAAGTTGTACACTAACTTCGATAAAGGATCGAGCAATCAAGATACTTTGTATGCTTTCGATAATAGTTCTTGGACTAAGATTATTCCAGCCGGTTATGTAAATGATGATGTTGCCGATTTAAATGCTGGCAGCAGTGGTTTATTGGTTTGCTTAACACGAAAGGCATGGGCTTTAAATGCCGATTATTCTATCAAACAAGAGTATTCTGATTTACATTTCAATATTGTTTATTGGTGGGAGTCTTTACCTACTGAAATGATTGAGGTGAACGGCACTTATTATTTTTCCGATAAAAGATACGGTATGGTAAAATTCTTGGGTACACAAGGAGAATATCTTATGCCTAACGGTCCGCTCGACATTAGCACCTGGGAAATGAAAGCCAAATTGGGCAACGTGTGGGTGGTAAGTGGTGGTTATAGAAGTGATTTTTCAGATACTTACACCAACCTTGGTTTTTATCGTTACGATGGCACTGCATGGCGTAATTTTTTTCCAGATATAACACCCGGCTTGGATACCCTGTTGGATATTGTCACAGTGGCTCCCGATCCTACTTTGCCCAATAAAGCTTATTTAGGTTCTTATTTAAATGGCGCTGGAGAATTTAACAACAACCAAATGGTTGCGGTTTACAACGAGTACAATAGTCCGTTTCAATCGATGGTTAGCGGGCGTGTATTAAACACTGGTTTAGATTTCGATGCCGAAGGTAATTTGTGGGCATTGTGTAGTGGTTTTCCAGGTTTTCCTGTTTCTAAGCCTTTGCTTGTATACAAAAAGGGAATTGGGTGGCAGGGCTTTTCTATACCAGCAGTTAGCTCATCTCCTTCGGTTTTATTAAAGTTAATGGTTGATTCTAAAGGCAATAAATGGATGATTCGCACCAAACAAAATTTTGGTATTGCTGTAGCCAAAGAGAAAGACAATAATTTGAATTCATCTACGCAATTTTATACACGAGAATTAAACAAATTGGCGGATAATGGTTCTTTGCCTTCGGAGAGAGTGAATGAGGTAGCAGAAGATAAAAACGGACAAATATGGATTGCTACCGACCAAGGGGTAGCAGTGATTTACAATACCGAGAATTTGTTTTCGGGCGCTATCAATGCCGAGCAAGTGTTAATACAAGAAGATGGTGTTTGGCGTCATTTGTTGGAGGCCGATAGAGTAACTGCTATTGCTATCGATGGAGGCAATAAAAAATGGTTTGGTACCGATGGTAATGGTGTGTACCAAATGTCGGAAGACGGCAAAACGCAACTCAAACATTTCACTGCCGAGAACAGCCCACTTCTGTCGAATAAGATTATCGATATCACTATAGATGAAAAGATGGGCGATGTTTTTTTTGCTACCGACAAAGGAATTGTGTCTTACAAGGGTACCGCCACCGATGGCGCTGCTGCCAATGGAGATGTGTATGCTTATCCTAATCCGGTTAAACCCGATTTTATAGGTACTATTGGCATCATCAATTTGGTAGACAATGCACTCATTAAAATTACTGATGTAAGTGGAAATGTTGTGCACGAGACAAAGGCAGAGGGCGGACAAGCTACTTGGAATGGTAAGCTGGCCAATGGTGATCGCGCTGCAACAGGTGTATATTTGGTGTTTATCTCTAATGGCGACGGTACAGAGAAGGCGGTGACTAAAATTTTATTTATCAATTAAATTGTGAGCAGAGAATTCGTTGATCAGGCCTTGGTTTTACAAGTCATCAATTACTCGGAAAACAGCGTGATTGTGAAATTCTTTTCGCGTGAACATGGCTTAATTTCTTGTTTTGCTCAAAAAAAGAAAGGCTCTAAAGGTGCCAATTATTTACCCTTTTCTTTGTGTGAAATTGAGTATTACAGCAAAAAAGCAAGCGGATTGTTTTCTTTACGCAGCTGCAAAATTATTTCTCCTTACACTTCGCTTTATTGCGATCCGCTTAAAACTACCATCTTGCTTTTTCTTTCTGAAGTGCTGGTGAAGACGGTAAAAGAAGACACGGCGAATCCAGAATTGTTTTCATTTTTAAGAAGAGAGTTTTTGTATTTCGATCAGTTGGAAGATGGCATTTCTAATTTTCATTTGTATTTCTTGTCGCATCTCATCACGCATTTGGGCTTTAAACCTTTGCATGGCGACGGCAAATTTTTCAATCTAGAAGAAGGTGAATTTGTAGATTATCAGCCCAGCGAAAAGCATTTTGATGAAGCAGAAAGCAAAATGTTTTTAGACTTTTTACAAAGCTCGGGTGAAGACATCAAAAGCATTTGTGTGAATAGAAGTGAACGTTCTACTTTATTAAAAGGAATAGTTAATTTCTATCGTTTTCATTGTGCAGGTTTTGGCGAATTAAAATCGATGGCGGTGATGGAGGAGGTATATATTTAGGTCTTCTCTGCGAAAATCTGCGAGATAAAATGTTGCCCGCAGAGTTTTATTTCTTAAGTCTAACTTTTCAAAGTTGTGGTAACTGACTTCGCCCTCTTAGAGAAGAGGGTTGGGAGATGGACTAACTAAGCGCTGTAAAGTCTGGCCCCTATTTCGTCCCCTGTTTTATATCAGACCGAGTGCCGCCCACAAACAATTTTGCTACTTCCATTTCAGAAAGCACAATAACTGTGTTGTTGGCTACTGCCGATAGTCGTTTTGGATACTCATATTAAACCGTCTCCATCTTTCCGTGGCACTGTTTGTATTTCTTTCCACTACCACAAGGACAAGGGTCGTTTCTTCCTGCTTTAGGTTCTACACGTATCGGCTCTTGTTTTTTTGGAGTTGGCTCGCCCATTGGCGATTCGGCACTTTCGTGTTGTGCTTTCAATCCTTTATCTGGCGCTTCAACGCGGGCTGCTTCTCTAACGGGTGCGCCTTGATTCTGCATAATCTCGGCTTTGAATAAGAAGGAACCAATCTCGTAGTTCAATTTATTTACCATTGATTTAAACAAGTTGAACGACTCAAATTTGTAAATCAACAATGGATCTTTTTGCTCGATAGATGCATTTTGCACGTTGCCGCGTAAGTCATCCATCTCACGAAGATGTTCTCTCCAGGCGTCATCAATATTGAACAACACAATGCTTTTCTCTAAGGCATTGCCAATTTCTTTTCCTTGGCTTTCGTATGCCTTTTTAAGGTTCACACCAATTTGAAAAACATGCTCACCATCGGCACTAAAAGGAATAGCTAAGTTGGTGAATTGTTGTCCTTGATTTTCGTAGATATTTTTAATTACTGGCCAAGATTGAATGCGCAATCTTTCTTTTCTGTCTTCGTAAGTTTTCATTACCAAACCAGATAATTTCATGTACAAAGTCTCTGCATTTGAATTGGCAAATTCTTCAGCGCTAAAAGGTAATTCTACTGCAAATGATTTTAAAATATCTAAACGGAATCCTTCGTAATCTTTAGTAACAGAATGCGAGGTGATAATGTTTTCCAACAAATCTAAAATCAAGTTAGAAATATCAACGCTCAATCTATCTCCATACAAGGCGTTTCTTCTCCGTTTGTAAATTACCTCACGTTGCGAGTTCATTACGTTGTCGTATTCCAACAAGCGTTTACGAATACCAAAGTTGTTTTCTTCTACTTTCTTTTGAGCACGCTCGATAGATTTGGTAATCATTCCGGCTTGAATTACCTCGCCTTCTTTATACCCCATTTTATCCATGATACGCGCAATTCTTTCAGAACCAAAACGACGCATCAATTGATCTTCCAACGATACAAAAAACTGTGAAGAACCGGGGTCACCTTGTCTACCAGCACGACCGCGCAACTGTCTGTCTACACGACGAGAATCATGGCGCTCAGTGCCCACAATTGCCAAACCTCCAGCTTTTCTAACTTCATCAGAAAGTTTAATATCTGTACCTCTACCTGCCATGTTGGTAGCAATGGTAACCATTGCCGATTGACCGGCCTCTTTCACCACTTGTGCTTCTTGTTGATGTCTTTTCGCGTTCAATACATTGTGTTTGATGCCGCGCATTTGCAACATACGGCTCAACAATTCAGAAATCTCAACCGATGTAGTACCCACCAAAACTGGGCGGCCAGCTTGCGTTAATTCAGTAATTTCTTCAATTACTGCAGTATATTTTTCACGTTGCGTTTTGTAGATTTTATCCTCCATATCTTTTCTAGAGATAGGTCGGTTGGTAGGAATCGTAGTAACATCTAATTTGTAAATGTCCCATAACTCACCCGCTTCAGTTTCCGCAGTACCCGTCATACCACACAACTTATGATACATTCTAAAGTAATTCTGCAATGTAACGGTAGCGTGTGTTTGGGTTGTAGCTTCAATCTTCACATTTTCTTTTGCCTCAATAGATTGATGTAAACCATCGCTCCAACGTCTACCGTCCATGATCCGGCCGGTTTGCTCATCCACAATTTTAACTTCATTGTCGATGATCACATACTCCACATCTTTTTCAAATAAGGTGTACGCTTTCAACAATTGATTCATCGTGTGAATACGATCAGCTTTCACACTGTATTCTTTGATCAAATCGTCTTTCTTAGCAATTTTTTCTTTGTCGCTTAAAGCCGAAGTTTCAATTTTAGCTACTTCAGAACCAATGTCAGTCATCACGAAGAAATCACGATCAGAAACATATTGCGCCAAGTGGTCAATTCCTTTTTCAGTTAAATCGATAGAGTTGTTTTTTTCATCAATCACGAAAAACAATTCAGAATCGGCCACACGCATTTGCTTGCCGTGTTCTTGTAAATGCGAGTTTTCAGTTTTTTGCAATTGTTGTTTAATGCCGGGTTCAGATAAGAACTTGATTAATGCTTTATTTTTAGGTAAACCACGGTAAGCGCGTAACAATGCTACTCCACCTTCGTCTTTGTTTCCTTCAGCCAACAGTTTTTTAGCATCTGCTAAAACTTTAGTAACATATGTTCTTTGTGCAGCTACAATTTTTTCAACGAAAGGTTTAAGCTCGTTAAATTGTAGGTTTTGTTTGTGTTTGGTCGGACCAGAAATAATCAACGGAGTTCTTGCGTCATCAATCAATACAGAATCCACCTCATCCACGATAGCGAAATGATGTTTGCGTTGAACGAGTTGATCTAAACTTACCGACATGTTATCTCTCAAGTAATCGAAGCCAAATTCATTGTTGGTTCCGTAAGTGATGTCAGAAAGATAAGCGCGTTTTCTTCCTTCAGAATGCGGTTCGTAACGGTCGATACAATCGATGGTTAAGCCATGGAATTCAAACAATGGCGCCATCCATTCACAGTCACGTTTTGCCAAGTAGTCGTTCACCGTTACCAAGTGAACACCTTTGCCAGCAAGGGCATTAAGATAAACGGGTAGAGTAGCTACCAAAGTTTTTCCTTCACCAGTCGACATCTCAGAAATTCTTCCTTTGTGTAAGTTGATACCACCGATAAGCTGCACATCGTAATGAATCATGTCCCATTTGATTTCATTTCCACCAGCGTTCCATGAGTTGAAATAAATAGCCTTGTCGCCTTCAATCTCCACGTTGTCTTTTTTAGTAGCAATCTCTTTATCGAAATCGTTGGCACTAACTTCCACTTCTTCGTTTTCTGTGAAACGGCGAGCGGTATCTTTCATAACAGCAAAAGCCTCGGGAAGTATTTCCAACAAGGCTTTTTCAATTTTCTCATCTAATTTTTTGGTAAGGGCATCGGCGTTTTCGTAGGCTTTCGCCTTATCGTCCATACTAACACCAACTGCTTCTGCATCTGATTTTATTTTAGCTATGGCAGCTTCTTCTTCAACAAGCTGATCGGCAATTCTCTTTTTGAATTCAGCGGTTTTAGCTCTAAGTTGATCGTTGCTTAATGAAGCCAATTTTGCGTATTCTGCTTTGGTTTTTTCCACCAAAGGCATAATTTCTTTGATATCGCGATCGGATTTCTTTCCAAAAATTCCGGTAAATAATTTTTCTATTGCATTAATCATGAAGCATATTTTTTAAAAGGATTTCAAATTTACTGTAAATCGCTCAATTCAAAAATTAAACCGAGGGGAGATTTGCGACTTTCTGACTTAATAACTCAGAAATAATTTAATTGCGAGGCCATAAAGTCAGAAAGGAAATAAAAAGCCCCCGTTTTTCGGCGGGGGCTTTACAATTTCTTAATATTCATCTTCATTAAACAGGAAGTCATCTTTGGTTGGATAATCCGGCCAAATCTCTTCAATAGATTCATACGGTTCACCTTCGTCTTCAATTTCTTGGAGGTTTTCAATCACTTCCATCGGAGCACCTGAGCGTTGAGCATAGTCAATCAACTCGTCTTTGGTGGCTGGCCAAGGTGCATCTGTTAAATAAGAGGCCAATTCTAGTGTCCAATACATATTCGTGTTTTTTAAAAATCTGTTATCTAAAACGCAAAAATAGATTTTTTGTTTACACTGCAAAATAATTTTGGGTTAAATAAGAAAGATGTTCAAAGTTTAATGTTCAAAGTTCAATGTTAACGAACTCAAACCTCAGATTTCGCTCTCAAACCTTCTTTGGTATCCAAGCTTGTTCTTTCACACCGTTATCAAAGCCTGTTTTGCGCGCCAGTACGAAAAGATAGTCGGAAAGGCGATTCAATAATTTGATGATATGTGGATGGATTTCACTCTGTAAATTTAAGGTCACTATTCTGCGCTCTGTTCTTCTGCAAACGGCTCTGCAAACATGAATGTGAGAAAGTATAAAGTTTCCGCCGGGTAAAATAAAATGTTTTTGCTCGGGCATAGGGGCATTCATTTCATCAATTGCAGCCTCTAAATCGTTCACCAAATTTTCGTTGAATTCGGGAAGTAATAATCCCGATTTTTTCTCATCAGCAGCCAAGTGAGCGCCAATTGTAAAGAGTTCTGTTTGAACCTCGATTATTAAATTTTGCTGATGAGCATGAATATCTAATGCTCGAATCAATCCCAAATAAGAATTCAATTCATCTATGGTACCGTAGGCTTCCAAGCGCAAATCGCTTTTAGATAAGCGTCTTCCGCCATACAATCCTGTTTCTCCTAAGTCTCCTGTTTTGGTATATATTTTCATTGTTATCTTGCCTCCGTTTAAAAGTAGGAAAATAGATTTTGGAAAAAGAATTTTTACAGTTTTTTTTGATAGCCATCTTCTGTCGGGTCGGCCGGCAACTGACGGACGACCCTAACTTAGATAGGTCATTAGAAATTTCTTCCTGGTGCACTAATCTAGGATGCGAGAACTATTAGTGGTTAAAACGCAAGTAGTTAAGTCTAATGAAAGGCCTTAATTCCGTCATTCCAATTGATTTGTAAAAAATGGTGGAATATACTTAGCTAAAAAATTTCTTTTTTATTTTCTCTGCTAGAAACGTAGATAATTTCTCGTACGACTCATGCGTCCAACCAGCAATGTGTGGAGACAACACAACTTTATCGGAATGTATTAAATAGTGAAAATCTTGTGGAAGTTCTTCTGCATTTATGTTTTCAAATGACACCGATTCATATTCTAAAACATCTAAACATGCGCCGCGAACTTTTCCACTTTTTAAAGCAGAAACTAAGTGTGCAGTTTTTACACATTTACCTCTTGCGGTATTGATAAAGAAAATATTTTTTTTGAAAGAGTTGAACCATTCTGCATTGGCTATATTCGTTGTTTCTGCAGTAAGCGGAAGGTGCAAACTCACAAAATCGGCGTGCTCGAAAATCTCTTCCATGGAAGCTCTATACTCGTGATTTCCTTTGTATTTGTCGTAAGCCAATACTTTGATGTCAAATCCTTGTAAGCGCTGCGCTACAGCCGATCCCATTTGTCCGTAACCAATCAATGCAAAAGTTTTTCCTTTCAATTCTATTCCTCTGTTTTCTGCTCTTTTCCAAATACCATTGCGCACTTCTGCATCGGCAATTTTAAGTTTATTGATGAGCATTAAAACCATTCCCAACAAATGTTCTGCAACGGCATCTCTATTTCATTCAGGAGAATTAAAACATTCAATACCTTTCGATTTTGCAAACTCCAAATCAATATTCTCCATTCCCGAACCTGAGCGTGCAATGAACTTTAAATGGGGACAGACGGTAATTATTTCCTTAGTGATTTTAAATTTCGAGCGAATAATAAAGCCTTCGTATTGTGGTAAAATCTTTAATAATTCTTCTCCTTTCAAATGCGAACATTCATCAACGGTGCAGCCAAACGACCGAAGTTGGTCGTAGAGAATAGGGTGCACGCTATCGATGGCGATGACTTTCACAAGGAATTTTTTTTTTGAAGAAACAGCTTGACTATACCAACCATCGTCAGTCCTTTAGGGTAATAATTCTTGCTGTTTTTCAAAGAACCTTGTGTAAAGATATAAAAGGTTTTGAAGAGACGCATTACAACGCGTCTTCTTGTCGATATTAATATTTCTTTTCTGCTATTGATTTTGAGTAGCATCTGCACAACTATAAACTTCTGTGTAACTACTCATTCGAAATGCATCAATTTAGCTATCAAAAAACGATAAAACTAGAATATGAATTGAGAGGGAAAGAAAAAAAATGTACATCAATACCAACGTAGGCTTTGCCAATACTTTTTTTGTAATTTTCATTTCAGACAATTTACATGTTACGCCTCTAAGTTATCGATCTTACTGTTATTGTTAACTTGCAGAAGATTGATGCTTAGAGGTTTTTACAAACATATAATAAGTCCCCTTCCCCCTTTTTCTAAATAATAGCGCGAGCGCCTAAAACAGCAAAATCATTTTTCAGACTTTTTTACATTTCACAAAGGCCTTTTTGCCCTGACCTAATTTTTATATCTTTGCCAGCAATGAAAGACAAAGTACACGGTTTAGCAAAAGAATACCTGAAAGATATCATTCAGGTGCGTAGGTATTTGCATGCCAATCCTGAGTTGTCTTTTAAAGAGTATAAAACCTCTAAATACATTCAGCAATTCCTTACGGAGAACAACATTCCTTTTACAGCAGGTTTTGTTGAAACAGGAATTGTGGCGCATATTGAAGGTAAAAATCCAAGTAAGAAAGTTATTGCACTACGTGCCGATTTGGATGCTCTGCCTATTTTGGAAGAAAATGAAGTGTCGTATTGCTCAACGAATCCGGGTGTTATGCATGCCTGCGGACAC
>Ga0102831_1000644_pt1 | contig 15697 bp, 12 predicted proteins | sample ColrivemetaGS747_FD_84508 | JGI IMG/M metagenome (GOLD analysis project Ga0102831, IMG submission 84508) | Estuarine microbial communities from the Columbia River estuary - Freshwater metaG S.747 | ecosystem: Environmental > Aquatic > Marine > Intertidal zone > Estuary | place: USA: Columbia...
CGCGGCCTTCGATACCCGACTCAACAAGTGGTCCTCGAAAGCCATGCTGGTGTCCTCCATCGCGATCTTCTTCAGCGCAATCAACCTGCTGCTGCAGCTAACCCAACCCTAACCAAGGCGGAAATTTCCATGACCAGTGCAACCGTCCTACCCGGGAACGCAAACGTCGTCCACGAGGCTGTCGACGAACGCCAGTTCGTGCGTACCAAGATTCCCGCCCGCGTCACCCTCAGCGCCAACAACTCCTCCCTGGAGTGCGAGCTGCAGGATATTTCGCTGGGCGGCCTGGGCATTCTCTGCGACCGTCAGTTGCCGGTCGGCGGCCTGTTCAACGCAGCCGTGCACATGAATCTGAACGGCGTCGATCTGACCATCGACAGCAAGATCAAGGTGCTCTCGCAACGCGGCCGCGAAGTCGGTGCCGAGTTCGTCGAACTCGACCCGAAGAAGCGCGACATCCTGCGCTACCTGATGTCCGCCTACATGTCCGGCGAGATCGCCGACATCAACGGCTTGTTCAACGTGATGCAGCGTGAGAACTACATCAAGGCGCGCAAGAAGGGCGTCAACCAGGAACGCGGCGCCATGCAGCGCATGAAAGCCGCCGGCGGCACTCTCGCCTGGATGATCCTGGGGCTCGCCGCCGCCGCCTTCGTCGTCTACAAGACCCACCAGATGCTGTTCCGCATCCCCGCGGCACAGGCAATGGTTTCGGCCGACAGCTATCGCGTGAGCATGCCCGACAACGGCTACGTCAAGTACACCCTGACCCCGGAGCAGACCGAAGTGAAGGCCGGCGACCCGATCGCCACCGTCTCCACCCAGCTCGCCTCCACGCTGAACACGCCTGCCGATGTCGGCGCGCTGGCCAACCTGTCCCAGGCTGACCTTCAGGTAGTGCTCGGCCGCTCGCTGATCGAGACGGTGATCGCCAGTCCCTGCGACTGCTTCCTGTTCTTCCCCGAGAAGCGCCTGGACGCCTACGCCTACAAGGAACAGCCGCTGGTTCACCTGATTCCGAAGAACGAGGACCTGCACATCAAGGCCAGCTTCCCGTTCGGCACCATCGAGGATCTGGGCAACATCTCCTCGGTCAAGCTGAGCGTCTACGGCGTTGGCGAGAGCATCAAGGGCGAGATCGTCCGTTCCTCCGTGGACGAAGTGAATCGCATGCTGGTGCTGACCATCCGTCCTGAGCGTCAGCTGCCGCTGGAGTCCTACAACAAACCGGCATCGGTCGAGCTGTACCGTGGGCTGCCGTTCGGCCTGTCGTCCGGCGTGAGTCTGTGAGGGTCTGGCCGATGCTAGGAAACCGACCCACCCGCTCGCTGCTCGCCGTAGCCGTGCTCTGCGCCGGTCTGCAGGCGCTCCCGGCGCACGCCGGGCGCAGCCTGGAGCAGATCCGTTACGAGCTGTACAAGGACCCCTCGGCGAATGTCGAGGCCGATCTGCGCCCGCTGGCCGAGCGCGGCGACCTGGAGTCCAAACGCCTGCTGGCCGACGTGCTCAGTGGTTCCGGTGTCGGCGCGAAAATGGCCGAAGCCGTGCAGCTGTACAAGGAAGCCTTTGCCAACGGCCGCGGTGACGTTCTCGCGCTGGCCGGTCTGGCGCGGCAGCTGGAGCGCAATCGCCGCCTGCGCGTACAGCAGCGCGACTATTTCCGCGATGCGCTGGGGCGCTACCAGCACGGTTACGACGTGCGCAGCGTCACCACCACTCTGGAAGTCTCGCTGGCCTATCCGGAGTTCTTCCGCGAAGGCGAGATCGAACGGCTGATCACGCTCTATCAGCGCAGCTGTCTGTATGAGTGCTACCCGGACATCTATCGCGCCAGCATCGCCGAGCACCGCGGCGACCTCGCGGCGGCGGAGGCGCTCTACATCAAGGCCATGCGTGACGACCCTCGCGCGGTCGAGCGCTACTACGAAATGCTCGGCGACGACCGCGACCAGCGCTTCACCGCCTTCGCCGAAAGCCAGATGGGCAACATGGACGACTTCCACCCGGAAAGCGCCCAGCGCATCGGCTCCACCCTCAACGGCATGTGGATCGAAGAGATCCCCGAGACCGAAGAGGAACTGGACCTCGAAGGTCAGGACATCGCCGAAGAAGGCGGCGCCCCGCCGAAACGGTCGGAGCAGCTCGGCCCGCCGCGGGTGAAGCGTCAGGAAAACCCCAACGTGGTCGCCTGGCTGGACAACGCCATCGCCCGTGGTTCGGTTTCCGCGATGGTCGCCAAGGTCAACTACATGAGCCTGCAATCGAAGTCCTACAGCGCCGAAAGCGCCTTCGAGCTGATCGAGAAAGTCGAGGAATCCCAGCCGCTGCAGGGCAAGTCGCTGCGCGCCTCGATCCTCATGGTGCCGGGCTGGCGCACCCTCGATCCACTGGAGTCGCAGCGTCTGTCGCAGGAGCTGATCGATGCCGGTTACGACCGCGCCTGGCTGACCATGGGCGACCTCTACAACCGCGGTGGACTCGACGAAGCCGACCAGCAGAAGTCGCTGGAAATCTACACGCGCATGGCCGAGAACGGCTCCGCACCGGCCTTCTACCGGATGGCCAACCTCTACGCCCGCGGCCGCGCGATCTGCCATGACAAGGTCAAGGCATACAGCTACGGCGTGGTCGCCTACGAGCTGGGCACCGCCCGCGCCCGCGGCTTCCTGCAGATGCTCGAAAAAGAAATGGACCCAGCAGACGTCCAGCGTGTCAGAGCCACTGGTGAAGAAATCCTGAAGGGAATGAATCTATGAAGCGGACCCCACGACAGCATCGCGGCCTCGCCCTGCTGCCCTTGAGCGTGGCACTTGCGCTCGCCTGGCCTCTGGCCCATGCCGATGACGAAGAACCGGACGCCGTGGAGAGCGACGTTCAGGTAGAAGCCCCCGTGTACGCCCCGGGTGAAGAACCGATCACCAGCGAGATCTTCCACAAGTTCACCGTCGAAGGCGGCTACGGCCCGGAAGGCTCGCGCCTGGGCGAGGACGGCAGCAGCTTCTACAACCTGCGCTACGAGCCGTCTTTCGCCTGGTACTCGCCGGAGAAGCGCTGGGCCAAGTGGCAGGTGTTCGGCCGAGCCATGCTCAACTACAGCTCAGACGAGAACACCACCGGCCTGCAAGAGGATGACGAGCGTCAGGTCGAGGGCTTCAGCTCCGAGCTGCGCGAATTCTACGTACGCCGCAACCTGCTCTGGGACGATCCGCGCTTCGCCGTATCGGTCGGTCGTCAGCGCTACTACGACCGTTTCGGCATCTGGTGGGACGACAGCATCGAGTCGGTACGTTTCGACTACAACGACACCTTCGCCAGCGGCTTCTTCGCCGTCGGCCAGAAGTTCTACTACTACAACAGCGACGAGAACTCGCTCGACCCGCGCGAAGAGGACATCACCTTCGCCATGGGCGAGTACGCCTACCGACTGGACGGCAAGAACTGGATCGGTATCCGCACCCAGCTGCAGAACGACCACTCCGGCAGCGATCCGGAAGACAACGAGGATTTCCGCGGCGTACGCCTCGGTCTGTTTGCTCGTGGCGACCAGATCGACAGTCCCTTCCTGAGCGACTACCACCTGGAACTGGCGACGCTCGCCGGGCGCATCGAAACCCCGGATACCTTCGACAACTTCGGTCGGGTGCGTCAGGGCGACAGCGAGAATACTCGAGGCTGGGCGCTGCTCGGCGAGGTCGGCAAGAGCTTCCCGGAGATGACCTGGTCGCCGCGCTTCTCGCTACGCGCAGGGATCACCGACAAGCCGGACGACGAGTTCGACGGCTTCCGTCTCAACTCGCTGCAGTCCGATCGCATCAACAACCCGGAAACCTACAGCGCCGGCGCTGTTGGCTCCTTCGTCCGTCTGAACATGCGCAACCTGATGTTCTACGGCCTCGGCCTGGAAACCCGCCCGCATGATCGCGGCCACCTCGATCTGCGTGTATCGGACATCTACCAGCGCAACAAGGAGCTGGGTGCCATGAGCAACCAGGACTTCGCCCTGCGCGGCGTAGGTACTCGTCGGGCGACCGCGGATCGCGGTGTCGGCCAGGTTTTCGACGTCACCTACTTCTGGGAAATGTTCCCAGTGGCCCACTCGGGTCGCTACCTCAACATGCACCTGCTGGTTAACGCCGGCTACTTCAACGCAGGGGATGCGATGAAGGAAGTGGGAGATGACTCTCAGGTGTCTGTCGGGGTCGTGGTTCGCTACTGAGCGACGGATTGCCAGCATGATCTTCACTTCCAACGTCTTCCTGTTCCTGTTCCTGCCGGTGTTCCTGCTGGTGTACTACGCGGCTCGGCCCGCGTGGCGCTCGCTGGTCATCGTCGCCGGCAGCTACATGTTCTATGCCTGGTGGCGGCCGGATTTCCTCCTGCTGTTCGTCGGCATTTCCATGTGGAACTACTGGTTCGGAATGCGCATCAAGGCCTGCCTCGATGCCGACCGGAAGAAGACCGCCTTTCGCTGGCTGATCATCGGGGTGGCCGGCAACCTGGCCACCCTGGGCTACTTCAAGTACGCCAACTTCGGCGCCGAGGTGTTTACCGCCATCCTCGAGCCGATGGGCATCAATACCTTCACCCTGGAACACATCATCCTGCCCCTGGGCATCTCCTTCTATGTCTTCCAGGCGCTCAGCTACATCGTCGACATCTATCGACGCAACGCCGAACCCACACGCAGTTTCGTCGACTTCGCCGCCTTCATCGCGCTCTTCCCGCAGCTGATCGCAGGACCCATCCTGCGCTACAGCCTGATCGACCAGCAGCTCAAGCAGCGCACCCATTCCTGGGAGCTGTTCTCCCTCGGGGCCTGTCGCTTCATGCTCGGCTTCGTCAAGAAGGTGCTGATCGCCGACAGCCTGGCGCCGATGAATGTGCTGTTCATCGGCGAATCCGATCCGCAACTGGTCGATGCCTGGTTCGGCCTGGCGGTTTCAGTGGTGCAGCTGTACTTCGACTTCTCCGGCTACAGCGACATGGCCATCGGCCTGGGCATGATGATGGGCTTCCGGTTCGCCGAGAACTTCAACCAGCCGTTGATGAGCCAGAGCATGACCGAGTTCTGGCGACGCTGGCATCTGACCCTGGCCGACTTCCTGCGCGACTACGTGTTCATGCCGCTGGTACGCACCCGGCGTCTGGGCATGGGCGCGGCACTGCTGACGACCATGCTGCTCTCCGGGCTGTGGCACGGCGCGAGTTTCGCTTTCATTCTCTGGGGGCTGTTCTTCGGTGTGTGCATGGTGATCGAGCGACGCTTCGATCTGGCCACCAAGATCACCACGCCCTACAACCTGTGGCGCAACATCCGCACGGTGTTCCTGCTGTGCCTGAGCATGCCGCTGTTCTTCACCGGTGATCTGCGCCATGCCATCGAGATCTACAAGGCGCTGTTCGGCCTGCAGGGTCTCGGTTCGATGGACATGTATTACCTGGGCACCTCGTCGATGACGGTGGCCTTCTCCCTGGTCGCACTGGCCTGGCTGATCATCGCCGGGCGCATCAACCTGCGCTTCTACGCCGGCCACAAGCAGCACTACTTCATGCAGCACGTCGGCCTCGTCGGCTCGCTGCTGTTGTGGGCCGCCTTTGCCCTGTCGATCTCGCGGCTGGCGGCGAACTCCTTCTCTCCCTTTCTCTACTTCCAGTTCTAGGGGGCGGCCATGTTTCCGACGATGAAGTCTGCGCACAAGGCCAACGGCATTCTCTTCTGCCTGATGCTCGCCGCCATGCTGATCTACTCCATTCCCAAGGTCGTGCAGTTCGCCGGCGAGCAGCCCAATGCCGCCGAGCTGTTCGCCGACGGCAAGTTGCTGCGCAAGTTCGAGACCGCCTACGACCGCCAGTTCTTCCTGCGCGAACCCTCGATCCAGATATGGGCCAACCTGCAATACGCGCTCTTCCGGGAGGGCGCCAGCGGCGTGGTGATCGGCAGCGACGGCTGGCTCTACACCAATCAGGAATACCTGATCCCGAACAACTACCGCAGCAACCTGCGCAGCCAGGCTGCGCGCATCGCCGCGATCGAGGCGGAGCTGAAAAAGCACAACAAGCAGCTGATCCTGGCCCCGCTGCCGATGAAGCTAGACATCTATCCCGAGCATGCCACCCGACCCTGGGACCCGCGCATGCCCAAGGTCTACGAGGACTTTCTCGCCGAGCTGGCCGCGCACCAGGTCGAAACCGTGCCGCTGCGCGCACTGTTCCTCGAGCAGAAGGACCAGACCCCGCTGTTCTTCAAGAAGGACACCCACTGGACGCCCGAAGGCGCACGCCTGGCCGCCCGGCAGATCGCCCTGGCGCACCCCGAGCTGGTCGGCAGCACCGCCTTCCAGTCACGCGTGGTCAGCGAGAAGCCGCTCAAGAGCGATCTGATGAACTTCATCCAGTTCGGCGCCTGGCTCGACCCCGAGCTGTTCGCCGAGTCCTCGGTGGTGCCGGTCTACGAGACCCTCGCCGACGACGCCGAACGCAGCGCCGACGACCTCTTCGGCGACCAGAGCCAGTCGATCATGCTGGTCGGCACCAGCTACACCAAGATCGAGGACTGGAACTTCGCCGGCTTCCTGCGCGAAGCACTGCAGAACGATCTGCTCACCATCGCCGTCGAAGGCCGGGGCCCGTTTCACGCGATGGACGAGTTCATGAACAGCGAATACCTGACCAACACAGAAATCACCCAGGTCATCTGGGAGTTCCCGGTCCGCACCGTGCTCGCACAGCGGCCGAATTCGAAAAGCTGGCAAACCGCCCTCAACGATCAACTCTGACCACCCTAAGAAGGATGAACGCCACCATGAAAAACCTTGCCTACCGCATGTTCTTCTCGCTCTTCGCCAGCCTCGCGCTGGTGGCACAGACCCAGGCCAACGCCGATCTGTACGATGCCGTCGCACCGGCCAACTCGGCCTTCCTGCGCGTCCTCAACCTGACCGGCACGGGCGCCGACGTGAAGGTTAGCGGCAAGACCGCTACCCAGAAGGTTACCGCTGGCCAGCTCGGTGGCTACATGTTCACCCCGGCTGGCAAGACCAAGATCAACGTGAACTCGGTTTCCGGTGAGTACGACCTGGTCGCCGACACTGCCACCACCTTCGTTTTTGACGGCAAGACGCTGATCAAGCTGGACGACAAGTACGTCAACGATCCGCGCAAGGCGCTAGTGTCGTTCTACAACCTGAGCGACAAGAAGGTCGCGCTGAAGACTGCTGACGGCAAGCACGCGCTCGTCGATGAGCTGGGCAAGAACGAGACCGGCAACCGCCTGGTGAACGAGATCAAGATCACCCTGGCCGCCTACGCCGGCGACAGCAAGGTAGTAGGGTTTGACGAGCAGTTCCTGAAGAAGGGCCGCTCTTACAGCTACGTGCTGATCGACCAGGGCGGCAAGCTGCGCACCATCGCAGTACCGAACGCGGTCGATCCGATCCTCTAAGCGACCTGATGCGTCATACCGCCCCCGCGCCGCGGGGGCGCTCATCCAGGACGAGAAGCCTTCACGTATGAAGAGACTATTGCAGCAAGGCGCGGCACTGACGCTCGCGCTCTCGGGGCTGATGGCCCCGGCATTCGCCGAGGACGGCAAGAAGGCCCCTTGTGTTGATCTTGAGTGCCTGATTTGCCCGCAGCTCTCCGACCCCGCGCAGTACGCCGAGGGCAGGATGAAGCTGCTCGCCGAAATCACCCCGGGCAAGGACAACTGGCTGTTCCGCTCGGGCGTCGATCTGACCAACCAGTTCGGCATTCCGAAACACATGGAGCCCGAATTCAAGCGCCTGATGGACACCTTCAAGGCCAAGGGTACCCATGTGGTGGTTGCGGTACAGCCGACCCGCGGGCTGATGCACCGCGACAAGCTCTACCCGGACAAGATGCATGGCTTCGACTACGCCAAGTCGAGTGCCAGCTTGCGCGCCTTCCTCGAGCAGATGCGTCGCAGTGGCGCGATCGTGCCGGACATCATGCCGATGGTGGAGAACCCGCCGGCGGACTACTTCTTCCGCCGCGACCACCACTGGACACCGACCGGTTCGCAGATCACCGCGCGGATCACCGCCGACGAGATCATGCGCCAGCCGTTCTATGCCGAGCTGACCAAGAAGAGCTACGTCACCAGCCCGGGGATCATGCTCTACAAGGACGGCACCCTGAACCTGGGCCTTGCGCATATCTGCGGCAACAACTACGGCATCCAGTACATGCGCGGCCACGAGACGATTCCGGCCGACAGCGATGCATCCGCGCTGTTCGACGACGAAACCGTCACCGAAGTGGTGATGGTTGGTACCTCCAACTCCGCGTCGCGCGAGGACGAGACCAAGCAGTACAACTTCGATGGCTTCATCAAGGAGTACCTGAGCGTCGACCTGCTCAACTTTGCGCTCCCAGGCGCCGGTCAGGACGGCTCGCTGACCCAGTTCCTGCTGTCCCCGGACTATGACTTCAAGGCCCCGCCAAAGATGATCATCTGGGAACTGCCGGCCAACTATCCGCTGGATACGCCCATCACCTATCGCCAGCTGATCCCGGCGATCAACGGCGGCTGCAAGGCCAAGCCGGACATGGTCAAGGCCAGCTCGACGGTGAAGGTGCCAAGCCTTTCGCCGCACCAGCGCATCGAGCTGCTCAGCAATGCCGGCGCCAATCGCAAGGACCTGAGCAGGCTAAGGGACGGCTTCCTGAGCCTGAAGATCAGCGACAAGAACCTCAAGCACTTCTACATCATCACCTACTACGACAACGGCGAGCGCGACAAGATATGGTTCCGCCGCGATGCCATCGTCGACGGTGGCCAGTACTACCTCGAGTTCAGCCGTGACGCGAAATTCCAGGGCGCCAACCTGCTTTCGGTGTTCATGGAGCCAACCGAAGAGATCAAGTCCGCGGTCAACGTCGAAACCCAGGTATGCCTATGAAAAGCCTGACGCTTGGCGGGGTCGCCCTGGCTCTCGCCCTGCACGCCAGCGGGGCAGCCGCGACTGTCTCGATCTGGCAGCCGGAGATCAGCGCGGTCGCCCTGCAGATTCCGGACTACCGCGAGCTGGGCTGCCCGGACAAGGTGATCGAGCCCTACACCGGTCCGCTGCAGGTCGAAAGCAAGTACGTGCAGACCGACGCCAGCAAGTCGACTCAACGCGCCGTCTCCCGTCAGACCAAGGAAGTTCGTGGGCAGATCAACGACTACATCAAGCAGGTCGTGAAGTACGGCGAGCGTGCCACCAGCACCAATGATCCGCAGAAGGCGGCGCGCGCGCTGGCCTGCCTCGATCGATGGCTGACCGTATGGGCAAAGGCAGGCGCAATCGAAAGTCGCGACGCCAGCAAGACCGGCGTCGCCGCGCGCAAGTGGGCACTGGCGGCGATCTCTTCCTCGCTGCTCAAGACCCAGGCGCAGACCGGCAACCGCCTGCAGCTGAGCGCGATCCAGCAGAAGTGGCTGAACGACCTGGCGCAGATCGTGATCGAGGAGTACGAACCGCGCCGGCGCAACAACTTCCGCTACTTCAACAACCACGACTACTGGGCCGCCTGGGCAGTGACCTCGACCGGCATGCTGATCGACCAGCAGGCGTACGTGGACTGGGGCACCCGCTATGTGCAGGAGGCGCTCGGCCGCCTGACCAAGGCGCGCCAGGGCGACTACGCCTACCACCAGATCGAGGTGGCACGCGGCAAGCTCGGCGCCGAGTACACCCACTACGCCCTGGTGCCGATCGCGCTGCTGGTCGAGGCGTCCTACGCCAACGGTCAGCCGCTCTCCGCCGAAGATGAAGCCAGCTACAAGGCACTGGCCACCTTCGCCGCCCGTGCGGTGCTCGAACCCGAGAGCATCCCCGAGCTGCAGGGCCGCCAGGCCGATGTGCCGACGCACAAGATGATCTGGCTGCTGCCGTTCCTCAATCGTTTCCCCGACCACGTCTGGGCGCGCAAGCTGTTCGAGAAGGAACGCGGCAAGGTCGACAACTACAGCCAGATAGGCGGCCGGCTCGGCCCACTCTATCCAAACCTGAACCTGTGAGGTGTTTCATGCGCGCTTTTCCTTCCTGGCAGGTCCTGACTCTGCTCGCCGGCATCAGCGGCGGGTTGGCCTGCGCCCCCGCGGCAGCCGAAGCGGTTGCGGTGCAAGGCCTGCAGCAACCCTGGATCGGCGCCGTTTCCGGTGACTCTCACCGGAGCGAGATCGACCAGCTGCTGGCCAGCAGCGCGAGCCTGACCGGCGCCGCCGAACTGCGCGGCCAGGGCCCGTCCGGACGGGCGTCGGCACGGTTGGAAACCATGTTCTCGTCGCAGGCCGGCAGCTGGCCATTCGAGCCCTTCGTCAAGAATAGCGACCTGTTCCGCCAGATCGCCAACTACCAGGCGCAGCACCCACGCATCCTCGAAGTGCGCGGTGGCAGCATCACACTGGAACAACTGGTGACCGCGGTCGGCAACGCGCAGGTTCTGCGTAGCCACAAGGACGGCTATCTGCTCAGCTATCCACTGCTGATCGCACCCAACGCGGAGCTGCGTCTGGACGGCAGCCGGTTGTACCTGAACTCGCACTCGGGTGCTGCGCTCATCAACCAGGGCCGCCTGGTACTCAACAACGCGCACCTGGAAAGCTGGAGCGGCGACAACGCCAGCGACGAGAACGCCTACCGCTCCTTCGTCATGGCCTGGGCCGGTAGCACCACGCTGATCGAAGGCTCGACCCTCACTCGTCTGGGACATAACAGCCACCTCTCGAGGGGGCTGACCACCGGCCGCAGCGATCAGCAGGGTCCGGGGGTCGCTCCGGCGCGCCTGCTGGTGAGCAAGAGCCGCTTCAGCGACATGGCCAACGGTATCGAGCTGCGCCAGTCGCTGGCGGTGATCGAGGATTCGCAGTTCCTTGACCTGCAGCTGTATGCGGTCGATATCCTCGACAGCCGCGCAACCCTGACCGACAACCATGTCGACGGCGTGCGCACCAACAGCGGCTTCCGGGTCCGCGGCCAGGGTCACAGCGCGCTGCGCCGCAACAGCGTGCTCGGCACAGCCAAGTCGGGGCTCGAGACCAGCCACTTCGAAGGCGTGCTGGTGGCCAACAACAATACCTTCGGCAACAACGGCAGCAACGGCATCCAGCTGCGCCAGCTGGGCGCCGGCAGCCTGGTGTTGCTGGCCGACAACCTGATTTCCAACTCGGGCCGCACCGGCATCGATGCCGATGTGTTCGGCCAGTTGCTGATCAGCGGCAACAGCATCGGCAACAGCCCCGAGTACGGCCTCTACCTGCGCAACGCGGCAGCAGGCGAAGGGCGCGCTGTGGTGGTCGGCAACCGCTTTTCCGCTATCGGCATGTCGATGGTCAAGAGCGAAGGCGTCGGCCGCCTGGTGCTGGGCAACAACCAGTTCAAGACCCGCGCCGGACGTCAGACGGTCCTGGCGGGTGACCTGCTGCCGGCGCAGAGCTCGGTGATGGACGCCACCGTCAGCCGCCCGTGCTTCGTTGAAGTGCGCATCGGCGGCGGTGGGACCCAGGAGGCGGCGGGAACGCTGGATTGCGGCTCGGGTTCCTGAGCAGGTAGGTGGATGGCACCAGCCATCCACCCGTCAATCGCTTGCGGCGAGCGGGAGGACGAGCCCCGCTGGATCGACGCACGAGAGCCCCGGTCACTCTCTTGCTGGCGTATACTCGCCGTCCCGCAGGAGAGTGAACCGGCCATAGCCGGCTCCGCCGAAGGCGCAAACTCCCATAATCGCTCAGGCCCAGAAACTGCGGATTCCATTGACGCCAACTGGAGAGAGATCGCCCGTCGAGGCGGTCCACCGAAGGGGCAAGCGGCCCAGGCCGCGCAAACTCTCAGGTAAACCGGACAGAGGGAGAGGCACATAACGCAGGAGATCCTGTGTGCTGCTCTACATCTATCTGATCGCCATTACCGCCGAAGCCATGTCCGGGGCGCTCGCCGCCGGGCGGCGCAACATGGACCTGTTCGGCGTCAGCCTGATCGCCTTCGTCACCGCTCTGGGTGGCGGTACGGTGCGCGACATGCTGCTGGGCAACTACCCGGTGTCCTGGACCCAGCATCCCAGCTACATCTATCTGACCATCGGCGCCGGGCTGTTCACCATGCTGGTCGCACGCTTCATCCACCACCTGCACACGCTGTTCCTGATTCTCGATGCGATGGGGCTGGTCGCCTTCACCGTCATCGGCTGCGACGTTGCCCTGCGCTTGGAGTACGACACCCCGGTGGTGGTGATGGCCGGCATCACCACCGGCATCTTCGGCGGCATCCTGCGTGACATTCTCTGCAACCGCACGCCCATGGTGCTGCTGCACGAGCTCTACGCCAGCGTATCGCTGCTGGTGGCGCTGCTCTATCTGGGCCTGATGGAGCTGGGTGTGGATCACGACATCAATCTGCTCGCCTCCTTCAGCGCCGGGCTGGCCCTGCGCCTGGCGGCGATCCGCTGGTCGCTGTCGTTACCGGTGTTCTCCTACGCACCGGGCCGGTGGGACGACTGAGCCGGCTGCCGCCGGTCAGGCCGCGCTGAATCGCGGCGGCTGCGCCCGGTCTGCCTAGAGCCAGAACCGCCCACGGAAGCAGGGCTTTCTCCGCCGCGGACGCCTATCGCTCACGCCAGGAGGACTTGCCCATGCCCCGCCATCTGACTCTCGCCCTGCTCACCGGATTCGCCTGCTCGGCCGCACTCGCCGCCGACATCCAGGTCACCAAGACCGAAGACGGCAACGATGGCGTGTGCAACGCCGACTGTTCGCTGCGCGAGGCCATCCAGCACGCCAACGCCACGGTTGGCGAAGACCGCATCCTGCTGCCAGCGGGAACCTACCGCCTGACCCTCGCGCCGCTGCGTGAAGGCTTCGTGATCGTCGAGGAAGATGCCAACCTCAATGGTGATCTGGACGTCCGCTACAACGACCTGGTGATCGTCGGCACCGGGCAGGACAGGACCATCATCGATGCCGAGAACAACAGCCGCCTGTTCGATGTGCATGTCGCCACCCGCCTGCGTCTGGAGCGGCTGACCCTGCGCAACGGCCGCACCTCCGACTTCGGCGGCGCGATCCGCAACCGCGGCAGCCTTGTGCTTGATCAGGTAGCACTGGAGAACAACGAAATGTTCGGCGAGATAGGCGCCGGCGGTGCCATCGCCAACTTCAACCGGCTCGACATCAGCGCCTCGCGCTTCAGCGACAACAGCACCTACGGTGCCACGGGCTACGGTCAGGGCGGCGCCATCTACAACCAGCACAGCGGCTGGCTGCGGATCCGCAACAGCGGCTTCACCGGCAACATCAGCTATGACGAGACCGATAGCGGACGCGGCGGCGCGCTCTACAACGAGGGGATCGCCGATGTCGCCCGCAGCACCTTTTTCCGCAACAAGGGCGGTGAGTACGGTACCGGAACGGCCATTCTCAACGCCGAGGGCGGCACCATCCAGCTGAGCAACAGCACCCTGAGCGGCACCTGGGGCTACTACAGCCTGGGCACCTTCGCCAACGGCATCCCCGGTAGCCGCAACAACACCAACAGCGAAGCCTTGCTGGTCAACGTCACCATTGCCGACAACTTCGGCCTGGTGGCACTGCACAACCTGGGCCGCATGAGCGTGCGCAACAGCATCGTCGCCGGCAACGTCGAGATTCGCGACGAAGGTCCCAATCGCATCGCCAACTGTCGCAACGGTGCCGGGGGAGTGTTCAGAGCCCGCGGCATGCTGCTGGGCCAGGACGGCTACGGCTGCGCGGCGGATCTGCCGATCGATGACGCCAGCACCTTCACCCAGGTACTCGGGCCGCTCACCGCACAGCCCGGCGCACCGGCCCTGCACCCGCTCCTGGAGGGCAGTCCGGCCATCGACGCCGGGATCGGCAGCTGCAGCTCCACCGATCAGCGCAAGGTCCCCAGACCGCAGGATGGCAATGGTGACGGGGTGGCGGTCTGCGACCTGGGCGCCTACGAGCGTCAGCCCTAGATAGGCAACGCTACTGGGTTCGACCCGCCACCGCGTCATCAAGCAATAGGCCTACGCCTGGCAACGCCCGCTGACAACATTGGGCATCTGGCGTCGCCGCAGCGGAAGCTAGAACAGGTAGGGGATGAACATCCGCGTGCGGCGGATATAGGCGCGATAGACGCGGCCGAAGGTACGCAGATTCTCCCACTCCTCGACCCGCGCTGCCTTGAACAGCGCCAGGCTGCCTCCCACGACCAGCAGCGTCGTGACCACGCCCGGCGCTTTCAGATAGAAGCCCCAGAGCAGGAACAGCAGAGAGGCGTACATCGGATGGCGGATGTAGCCGTAGAGGCCCTCATCGACCAGCCTGGCCGTGTTCTCGAAGGCGAAATTACCGGGATCTCGGCGCTGTTCATTGCGCCCACCCCGGCAAACCAGCAGATACAGGCCATGCACGACCAGGTAGAGCGAGCACAGCAACAAAAGCCCCGACAGCAGCTGCAAGGGATGCTCGGTCGGCAGTCGCCAGGCCGGATAACTCAACCAGGCCAGCGCATTGATCGCCTGGAAGCCGAACAGACGATAGAAGCCATGGCGCAGCGGCGGCCGTAGCGAACGCCAGGACATCAGCAGCAGAGCCGCCGCTGTCGCCAGGAATATCCAGTTCGAGACTGTCATCGAGAACCCTCCCGCCAGATCCTTACCCGCCCACGCTCAAAGGGTGAAGTCGAGAACCCATTGGCCCAGTTGACAACGCCAGGCGAGGAAAATGCATCTGCAGATGGAGGGCAATGCCATGCGCGGTAGCAACTTGGCCCGAATTAGCGACGTAATCCGTCAAGCCAAGCGAAACATATGTAACAAAATATGAGCGCATATACCGGAGGCCTATCTGGCGCGGCATAGCAGACCCAGCGTAAATCCCAACCGAACGGCCAGATAAGTAATAAGAAAACAAAGGGGCGCCGCATATGACAATTAATAGACGCCATCAAACCGGCATCAACTTTGCCCAAACTATCCGCAGAGCCCGACAGTCCGGCCACTCCGCTAATTAAGCCACTTTCAAACGACAAAAAACAGGCGTCACTTTAACCTCGAACTTGAAGTCTTCTTGCAAAGTTCTCAATGGAACCCGCCCCTCCTGAAAGTTGACTTCGACCTCCACAGTAATGAGAATTCCGTCCCACAAAACTAGAAAACACCGCAATCAACACCCTCCCGCCTGAACTTTTTTAAAACTCCGTTGTACCTGCCGCCCGTATTGAACGGTGGGCCATAGTTTCTCTCGGATCGAGTTAACTCAGCGAATTGGACGCATCATGAGAATTAGTATTTTCGGCCTTGGTTATGTGGGCGCGGTTTGCGTCGGTTGTCTCTCCCAGCGCGGGCACGACATCGTCGGTGTGGATGTCGCACAGACCAAGATCGACCTGATCAGCGCGGGCAAGTCGCCCATCGTCGAGCCCGGCCTCGAAGCACTGCTCGGCGCCGGTGTGAGCAGTGGCCGAATCCGCGGCACCACCGACGTGGCCGAGGCGATCGAACAGACCGACCTTTCCTTCATCTGCGTCGGTACGCCGAGTAGGAAAACCGGCGACCTCGACCTCAGCTACGTCGAGTCGGTATGCCGCCAGATCGGCGCCCAGCTGCGCCACAAGAGCAGCCGCCACACCATCGTCATCCGTAGCACAATCCTGCCCGGGACCATTCGCAAGCTGGTGATCCCCTGTCTCGA